>BNJS01001403.1_pt1 | contig 70711 bp, 93 predicted proteins | sample 8540461 | NCBI WGS metagenome assembly BNJS01 (sample SAMD00202454, study PRJDB9452) | human saliva metagenome | isolation source: human saliva | place: Japan
TATTGAATATATAAAATATAGAGTTATATATAAATATAATATAGAAATTTAATGAAATGGGTTGAAATATGGGTGAGTATTACAAGTGGGTGAATGTAGATAGAGTATATTTCTCCAGTTGATTTTGCTATGGTAGCAAACGTTGGCAAAACACTGCATGTTGGAAAATGACTTTTATGTGCGTTGTATAAGTTATTAGCTACCGATTGGGCAGGAGATCATATAATGGCTAGGTGATGAATTGTCTCGACTCAAAAAGTTCAGATAATGTATCGCTAGGAAATACTTATCAACATACGTTGGAATCATGGAACTGGTTCGTCAGGGATACAATAGATGAGATATATACAAATATCTCTGGAACTTTTTAAGGAGGCTGAAAAGAGAGTTAGAGATGAACTTGAGTATTATCTCAGTTTAATGGCAAAAACAGTATGGCATCCGAGTAGACGATCCATTCAAAGGATCGAGAGAAGGAAGAGATTTTCTATATACAATTAATCATACAAAAGAAAGCGTATTTTTTCTATTAGACATAATCTATAGGTTTTATATTTAAAACGGTTCTGAATGTGACTTTGCTAATCCGTTACCTATACTTTTGAGTCATGGGAAGTCATGCAACACAGGAAACTGGGTTAGGGGATGAGATAAGTAGTCAGATGAAATGCTGAAAGATTAGTGTAACAGAGATATATCTGGATTGGTAGTAGAATTTTACTTGTTATAGACCTTTTAACACCATTAAAAATAAAATGTTGAAAATTTAATGATAACAAGTAATTTAACGTTATAAAAGTCTTTCTATAAAAGGGGATAATGAATTAGATATAGAAAAGAATAGTTAGAAATATTGTGGATAGAATCTAAGTATTCTTAATTCGTAAACACAAATAGTTTAAAAGTTTAGTAACTGTTAGGAAAGTATTATTGTAGAAACGCTATGGAAATAATGCAAAATAGTTTGTATTCTGTTGCACTTTATTTTACAACTTATTTCTATTAAAAAGTATGATATGATAAAAATTAAGATAGTATTAATTTTATGGAGGGAAAGAAATGGATACTATAATAGATGTAAAGGTCTAAAAAGAAGTTTTAAGACCCGAAAAATGGTGAATTTGAAGCTATAAAAGGAATAGAATTTTCAGTGAAAGAAGGAGAAATTTTTGGTTTACTTGGACCTAATGTTGCGGGGTAAAACAACAACGATAAAAATTTTGACTACGACAGCTTGCTCAAGCGAAGGAGAAGAGCAAAAGTGTTTGGGTTTGGATACTCTCGGAAGCTAAAAAGTTAGGAGAATATATTAATTTTGTTTTTGGTGGTGAGAGGAGCCTTTATTGGAGGCTTAGTGCAAGAGATAATTTTGGCATATTTTTGCAGATTTATACAAAAATCTTCAAAAGATCAAAAGAATTAATTGAAAAATTAATAGCTCAAGTGGTTAAGTGAGTTTATAGATAAAAGGTAGAAACTTTCTCAAGGGAATGAAAACAAAGACTTCAAAATTGCAAAGAGCCTTATTAAATAATCCAAAAGTAATATTTTTAGATGAACTGAGTATTGGATTAGACCTGCAGGAGCAAAGAATTAAGAGAATTAATTAAAAACTGTCTAAAGAAGGAGTAAACTATTTTTACTAACAACTCATTATATGCCAGAAGGCAGAAGAACTTTTGTGATAGAATTGCAGATAATAGGTAAGTTACTGGCTATAGACGATGTAGTAGGTCTCCAAAATTTAGTTTCTAACGAAAAGAAAAGAAGAAATAAAAGCAAAGAAAAGAACGGCGAAAAGAAGAGAAAATAAAAAGAATTTAGAAATAACGTTAGAAGATATTTATATAGAACTCATTGGGGATGCATAATATGTTGAGAGCAATATTAATGAGTGCCAAAGTTCAGATGAAACAATCAATAGCACGTCCAATGTTTAGATTTTGTATTTTTATTAGTCCGATATTAAGTGGAATTTTACTGCTGGATGATTTATCAAAAATCGTAAGGTGGGAAGATTTTATGTTATATGCTTTTATAGGAGCGGGAATTACTACTTTTTGGGAAGTATTTGTTTTTCATCAGCTAGTGATATGGACAGAGAAAATGGCTAGGAACTATGCCAATGATTTTTACTTCACCGATAGGTTTCGAAAATATAATTTTTGGAAAAATTTTAGGAATACACTTTGGGGAATTTTTAGTTTTGGACTTAATATGTTGACGGTAAAAAATTTTTATTTAATAAATCTATCCAGTTTGCAAGTTTAGTTATTATGAATAACAATCTTAATGATAGTGTCTATGATAGCTGTCGGTTTTGTGATTGGCAGGATTATTTTACTTTTATCTAGAAAATAAGTATTCTTGATGAATGCTATGTGATTATCCGATAATAATGCTAACTGGGGATGGTCTTTCTATATCTAGTTCCAAAAATTTATTCAATATATTTCATACTTATTGAGGTCCAACATGGGCAATGGAAGGTTATAAATTAGCTGTTCAAGGTGGCAGTAATGAAGAATTATTGAGAGTAGCTTTTTATACTGGTGATTATTATAATTATTTATTTTATTATTAGTATATTTTTCATCTAGAAAAATTAAGCAACTATGTGTTATTAATGGGACTTTGGAGGTATTTTAATATGGAAAATATGTATAGATTTTTAGAAGAGTTAGTTTTTCATATAAAAAGTCTCGGTATCAAATGATTGGCGTGCTTTTCTTTACTATAGATTTGTTAATTCCACTAATGCAAATGATGTGTTATTCACTAGTAGGATACTATGTTTATGGGTGCGGAAAAATATTGAAAAATGGGTTATAAGTAATGCGATAGTAACTAGTGCATTTACGGCAATTTTAGTAGAGTTGGTCTTCAGTTAGCGAGGAGAGGGCAAGTGGAACATTGTCTCTAATGTTAGCTACTAAAACGAGTATTTCAGAAATATTAATTTCATGCAATCTCAACTATGTTAGCTAAGTTTTGTATCGGTAGTTTTGGAGTTAGCGTACTTAGTTTATTATTAGGACTAGCTTGGAATGGACAAAAATATTGAGTTTGTTTTATTTTAATATTAGCACATTTGTAGCGACTTGTTTTGGATTCTTCATCTCATGTTTTAATATTATTAACGACAGAAATTCACCTAGTAACGAATACTATAGACAAAGTACTTTAATATTTACAGGAGCGAATTTTTCCAGTTAGTAGCTTTCCGCATCTAGTAGAGCAATTTTGCTATACTTTCACCACTAACACGTTCTATATCTTTTAGCTCAAAAATTAATAGGTGGGGAGAGTGTAATAAGCAATATATATCTAATTAGAGGAGAGTTAGTTAGCTTTTGTATTTCTAATATTAGGAATAGTGTTGTTACAAAAATCTCAAAAAGCTGCTACATAAAAGGTAGCAAAGTTAGATTTACTGTAAGTAATCAAAAAGGCTCGAGTAGAAATGCTTTGAGTCTTATTTTTATGTTAATTTTAGAAAAACTTAATATTAGAGTGATTTAACTGAGGAAAAATGAAGGGCTGCCCCAAAAGTCCTAAAATTTTTAACAAGGTTTATATGAAAATCCATAGACGCAGTAGTTTATTGATATCTAAATTCGCCTTTGTATAAAAGCTTTTTAGATATCTAATAAACTGTGCGGGGTGACTCGACAAAATCGATTTCTTCGAAATCACGATTTTCGAGTCACTCCTTTCACTCATGAGAGAGTGGTTATATCTGATATCAAATGTATGAAGTGAAATATAAAATTGATAAGATTATAGATTTTTGAAAATCTACTAAAAGGAGCTTTTAGTATGATAAAATTAGTTGTTACAGATATTGATACTTTTATTGGAAAGTAGACGTCGAGATTTCTAAGAAAAATAGAGAAGTAAATTGAAGAGTGTAAGAAACAAGATATTAAGGTTATTTTAGCATCGGGTAGACCTGATTTTTGGAATGATGAGTATAGTAGAAGACTTACAACTGGATGAGTTATGATAACTACTTGCTTTCATTTAATGGAGCTAGAATTGCTAATCTGAAACGAATGAAGTAATCTAGCAGGAAGTTTTTATCTCCCCGAGAGAATTAAGTTCTTAATAGATGTTGCTTTTGGAGAATGATTGTGATATTCTACTTACCAAGGTGGAAAATTCTTACGAATCGCTGATAATGAATATGCACGAATTGAATCTGGTCTAGTAAGTGCAGAATTAGTAATTAGTGAAAATACGAAAGATGATATTAAAAGAGACATGTGGCTAAGGTAATAATACTCTAAACATCCCGATGAAGCTGTTATGGGTGAAAAGATAAACTTGCGCTTGAATTAGGTGATGAGTATGAGGTTGCTATGTCTAAACCGTTCTTTATCGAGATTAACGATAAGGGTATTTCTAAAGAGTATCTTTAGATTCATTATGTAAAAACTTGGTTTTGAACAAAATGAAATGTAATGGCATTAGGTGATGGGCTTAATGATTGTACAGTATGATTGAGTTCGCAGCTGGTATGGGGAGTTGCGGGTTGATAATGCTAATCCTACTTTAAAAGAAGGGCGAATTTTGTTTCTAAGTCAAAATGATGAAGATGGTTTCGCTTATGCTATTGAAAAATTTGTTCTTGGTAAAGATGTGACAGATAGAAAGAGGTTCTGATGAAAGTAACTTTGATTTGTGAGGTAAAGGTAAAGATTTTATAGAGATGGTATAAAGAATATGAAAAACGTCTTGGAGCATATATTAAGTTAAATACTATTGAAATTTCTGATGAAAAAGTAAAGGTAGAGAATGATTCAGAAACAGTGTGATGGAAAAGAAGAGCTAACATATTATCAAAATTAAAGATAATCAATATGTTATTACTTGGAAATTTTAGTAAGAATTTATCAAGTGAAGAATTTGCATCAAAAATTGATAATTTAATGCTTACAGGTAAGAGTGATGTAGTATTGGTAATCAGTGGGGAGTTATGGTCTTCTGATAGTGTGAAAAAGCGTAGTGATTTCTTTGCATTATCGTTTAGTAGAATGATTTCCACACCAGATGATGCGTGTTGTTTTGTTTGAATCAAGTGTATAGAGCTTACTGTATAATAACAGGCGCAAAGTTATCATAAATAATTGTAAAGGATGAGGTTGTATTTTCAGACAATCATCTGCTGATTAAATTATAAAAGATTTTTAGTATAATAAAGGTGAAGGAAAATAAGGAGGGATTTTTGTGAATATATTTAAAACAGACAACTAGTCAGAAAAGATAATGTTATTTCTAAAGAAATACCCATTGTACTTAGAAAAAGTGATACAAAAGAGCGATAGTAGAGTATTTTTAGATTGCAGTTATAACCGAAGAATATATTGATTTTCGTCGACTTTCTGAGAAGAGTAATGAGAATATTCACCTTTTGAGTTTTTATTAATTTTAGTTTGAATTATTTAAGAAACGGAATACTTTAAAAAGATAATAAAGTCTACTAGTGACAAGTAAAGGACGAGAAGCTAATCTTGAATCTTTTTAGATTTTTCGACTATATATAAAGAAATTAATAAGGAAAAATAAGCGAAAAAGAGGTCTCTGATATTGAAGAAGTAATTTCTGAAGACGAAAAAGAAATTGTAGAAAGATCATGGAGAGATGAGCTAATTAGAAAATTAAAAATTCAGTCCAGCAAAAATTTGAGATGTTGCAAGGAAACTTGTTTCTAAGATGAATGTTGAAATGGATGAAAAGATAGAGTTCAAGTATCTAATGATGGAGGATTAGATGGGTTTGATATATAACAAGTGACGATTTTTCGAACTGCGAGAGTTAGTCTATTCAGGCTAAAAGATGGGAAGGTAATGTACCTTCACCAGAAATAGATGTTTAGAGGGCAATGGATAAATATAATGCTGAGTTTGAATATTTATCACAACATCAAAATTTTCAAAAGCTGCTATAGAAGCATCTCGTTTGGGAACTAGAGCCATTACTCTGATTGATGGGGATATTATATAAGTTGATTTAGTAGCCAAATATGAATTATATAGTTAGCCCATATAACTTATGTGTTAGATGAATTTTTATGATGTAGAAATAAAGGAGGAATTATATATGTTTAATTTAGATGAGTACATGTTACGACTAAGTGTTAGCTTGATTATTACAATAGTATTCCTTTATATTTTTATTGTCGGTATATTATTACAGCTATTTTCTCAAAAATTATGTTTGATATAGCTGGGGTTAGTGAGACTTGTATTTTATACCTTCTATAATACTTATAGAATTTAGTAAAGAGTATAAAGGGCGTGTTTGGAAGAGAAATTGGGGAGTTGCGTATAATAACTTTTTATGATTCCCTATGGCAGTCATAGGAGGATCTGGTACTTACGTTAATTAACTTACCACATAGGTGATAAATTTTTGAAAATTTTGCAAACGATACTGATTTTAGGGCTTGTCGTATTGATAATTGGTGGATTAGTAATCTCAGTGTTTAATTTTATTCTAGTTATTTATTACATATTTACCAATCTTGATACAAAAGGTAGAAGAGTGGTATTGTATGTTCAAGCTGGATTAACAGTATTATCTATGTTTAGCGCATTTATTTGCTGGGGAGACACTATCCTTAGCGAATATTTTCTCAGTAGGTCAGTTAATATCTCTATTGTCTTTATGGTTGTCCTATTTTGTTGCTGCAACAGACATTAGAGCTAAATTAAAGTGGAGAATATGTACTCCCAGGAGAAGTTAGATTATAGGACTTTTGAATAGTTATGAAATAAATGCTATTTTAAAAAGCTCGAGGTGAAGATTAGTCGTTCCTAATATGAATAATGGATTCGTGATTATCCAAAGAATAATAATGAAGAAATAAATAGAATTGAATATAGTTTTAATGAACAGAAACCGGAGATTTGATGTGGCTTGAATCTCTCGGTTTTTATGTTTACTTTTATAGTTTTGTGTATTTCAGTATCGAAAATCATCAAAAATTACCTCACATGATGTATGTTAGATTTCCTTACACATATTTACAGATATAGTATTCTTTAAAAGTATAATAGTAAAACGTAATAAAATAAATTTAATTGAGGAGTTGACTCTTAATGGATAGATTTTTAGAATTATTAACTCACTCGTTAATGACTTTATGTGGACTTATTTCTTACTAGGGTTGCAGTAATGGTAACTGGTATTTATTTTACATTTAGTACGAGGTTTGTTCAATTTACTACATCAAAGAAATGTTTGAGACTTATTACTGAAAGAAAGCCTAAAAGTAGGTGAAGATGGTGAACATAAAGGGGTTTCGCTTTCCAAGCCTTCACAATCTCAGCTGCATCAAGAGTAGGTACAGGGACAATTGCCGTTAGGTGATTATGATTTACAATGGGAGGACCAGGTTCAGTATTTTTGGATGGGTAATGGCTCTTTTGGAGGAGCATCATCTTTCGAATCAACATTAGGCCCCGAGCATATAAAAGTTCGTGATAGAAAAGTGTTTATCGTGGGACCTGCATTACTATATGGAAAAAGGTCTTGTCAAAAATGGATGGATGTGCTATTTGCGATTGTTATTTTCAGTAACTTATGGTGTGGCATTGAACTCAGTTCAAACTAACACTATTGCTCAAAGCTTTACAAGTCTATGACGCATGGCTACAAATGTTGCAGGGATTGCTTTATTAATTCTTACAATTTTCGTAATCTTTGGTGGTGTAACAAAAGTTGTTAAAATTACTCAATGGTTAGTGCCAATAATGGCGGTGGCGTACTATTTATCGTATTAGTTATTATGATTATTAACATTGACAAATTACCTGGAATTTTATCTCAAATCGAAATCAGCATTTCTGGTCTTAGAACAAGTAGGTGGTGGAGTAATTGGTATGGGAACATCAATCTTTTAGGGATTAAACGTGGTACGTTCACTAACGAAGCTGGTTTTAGGTCAACGCCCAATGCTGCGGCGGCAGTGACAGTACTCACCCAGTCAAACAAGGATTATCCAAACTCTAGGAGTTTACTTGACACATGTTTAGTATGCACAGCAACAGCATTCTAATCCTACTATATCCCTGTGTTGAACATGGAGCTGGTAGTTTAAGGTATCCAACTTACACAAACTGTTTAACTTCGCAAGTAGAAGTATCGGAACAGTGTTCTTAATCGTAGCTATTTTCTTTATTTGAGTTATAGTTCAGCAATTGTAACTACTACTGCAGGTGAAACAAACATTCCAATATTTTCACTTTCCTAAAAATGGGCTGTAAAATGTTTATCGGTTATCGAAGGTATCTTTGTATATGTAGGAAGTGTATAGATTTAGATTGTAGTTTGGGGATTGCAGCGATGTAACAAATGGAGTATTATGAGTTTACCAACCTAATCGCGATTATTGGTCTATCTGGTGTAGTTTATAGTAGTATTAAAAGACTACGTGAAACAACATAAACAAGGGAAAAGATCCAGAATTCTCATCTGAGATAACTACCAATTAAAACTCAACAATGCCACAGCATGGAAAATAATAGAAGACTATCATATTTAAAAGTACTTCCAATGATGGAATTAGATTTCTAGTCATTGGAAGTACTTTTCTATAATGAATGTAGATAGTTATATTTTCATTTCACTTGCATTATAGTGTGTTATTATATTAAACATATTTTTAATTATAAAATATATGATGAGCCGATAAGTAAAAGTTCTGTGCATGTCAGGGATACAGAAAGAGAAATCAGTGGTTGGAGATTTCTCCTAGGCAGGACTTTGAAGTAGTCGGTGAGCATTTAGAGTGAAAGTAAGTAGCTTTAAACGTGGTTAGAGCGTTAATCTTATTAAGTGCTAATTTATATAATTAGAATAAAGGTGAAAGTATCACGGAAACTTTCGTCCTTATGTAAGGGATGGAGGTTATTTTTACCTAGAAAAATTTCACTCGATACAATTAGTAAAAAGTAAAAATAGCAGTAATAATAAAATAAAAATTTAGGAGGAACAGTCATGACTGAAAATGTCTACAAAATATAATCCGACCGAAGTAGAAAATAATCGCTACAACTGGTGGTTGGAAAAAGAAGTTTTTTTAAAAGCTGATAATAAAAGTAAAAGAATCCATATACAATCGTAATTCCACCACCAAACGTAACTGTGGGAAATTACATTACTGGGCATGCTTGGGATACAACTCTACAAGATATGTTAACACGTTACAAAACGTCTTAAAAGGATTTGATGTACTTTACCTTCAGGAATGGACCACGCTGGTATATCTACACAAGCCAAAGTAGAAGCTAAAATGCGTGAAGAAGGATTAAGTCGTTATGACTTAGGTCGTGAAAAATTCTTTAGAGCGTGCATGGAATGGAAAGAAGAGTATGCTGATATATTCGTGCACAATGGGCTAAACTTGGATTAGGTTTAGACTATTCAAGAGAAAGATTTACATTAGATGAAGGATTAAACAAAGCAGTTAGCATGAAAAATTTTTCGTAGCATCACTACAATAGTGCACTGATCTACCGTGGTGAGAAAATTATCAACTGGGGACCCAGTCCAAAAGAACTGCATTATCTAATATCGAAGTAATTCACAAAGACGTAGAAGTGCATTCTATCACCTTAAATATTTCTTAGCTGATGGAAGTGGAGACTATCTCAGAAGTAGCAACTACTCGTCCTGGAAACTCTATTTGGGAGATACTGCGGTTGCTGTTCATCCCTGAAGATGAAAGATATCAGAAAATATATTGGTAAAACAGTTTCTTTTACTGTAACAAAACAAAGAAATTCTCTATTGCAGATGAATATATGAAAAAGATTTCCGGAAGTGGTGTAGTTAAAATAACTCCCTGCCCACGATCCAAATGACTTTGAAGTAGGTGAACGTCGTAACTTAGAACGTATCATCGTTATGGATGAAGGTGCTGTTATGAATGAACACGCTGATAAGTATAATGGTATGGACTCGTTTTGAATGTCGAAAAGCTCTATTGCTGATTTACAAGAGTGGAGTATGCTTTCAAAATTGAAAACACCTTCACTCAGTAGGACACTCTGAGCGTAGTGGTGCTGTTGTTGAACCATATCTTTCTAAACAATGGTTTGTTGACATGAAGCCTCTTGCTGAGTAAAGTTTTAGAAAAATCAAAAAGATGCAGATAGAAAAGTTAACTTTCATCCACCCTCGTTTTGAAAAATACATTAAATACTTGGATGGAAAAATATCCAAGACTGGTGTATTTCACGTCAATTATGGTGGGGACACCGTATTCCAGCATGGTATCACAAAGAACATTGGTGAAGTTTATGTTGATGTAAACCCACCAAAAGATATTAGAAAACTATGTTCAAGACGAAGATGTTCTTGATACTTGGTACTCTTCAGCATTATTCCTATTCTCTACATTAGGATTGCCGATTTAGAAAGTGAAGATTTCAAACGTTACTATCCAAATAGCTGTCTAGTAACTGGATATGACATCATCTTCTTCTGCGTCTGCATGGTATTCCAAGGATTAGAATTTGCAGGTACCGTCCATTTGAAGATTGTTTAATCCACGGTTTAGTTCGTGATGAACAAGGACGTAAGATGAGTAAATCACTTGGTAATGGTGTAGATCCAATGGAAGTAATCGAACAATACGGAGCTGATAGCTTACGTTATTTCTTAGTTACTAACTCAACACCAGGTCAAGACTTTACGTTATCTCAACTGAGAAAAATCAAGCAAAGTTGGAACTATATCAATAAAATTTGGAATCTTCTCGTTTCGTAATCCTGGAACCTTGAAGGTTTCGAATACAGTGATATTGATTTAACTGGAGACATTAGCTGATAAATATATCTTAACAAAAACTTGCTAAAACTATTGAAGACTTTCGAAGATTATTCGAAAAATATGAGTTTGAGTGAAGACAAGCCGTATTCTTTACAACTTCGTATGGAAGAGTTCTGTTCATGGTATATTGAAAATTGCTAAGATTTCATTGAATGGAGAAGATGAAGTTGCGAAAGAGAAACTACTAAATCTATCTTAGTATATGTTCTTGATGCTTCATCTAAAAATGTTGCATCCGTTTATGCCATTCGTAACTGAAGAAATCTGGCAACACATTTCATCACACGGGAGATAGTATTGTAACTAGTGAATTTGCTAAAGTTGATGCAAGTCTCAGTATTTGAAAAGAGAGCTGAAAATATGCAATTCATCCAAGATGTAATCACAGCAGTTCGTAATATCCGTAGTGAAGTGAGATAGCGCCAATGTCTCGTGAAATTCCTATTAAGATTAAATACTCACAAGATAGCGTAAAGAAGTACTATTAAGTGGTAGTGCGTATTTAGAAAAATTTTGCTCGTCCTAGCGAACTTATTATCGAACGCGAAGTAGAAGCAAGCGAAACTGATATTAGCTCGTATCTTTTGACCAGGTGCTAGAAATCCATGTTTCATTAAGTGATTTAATCGATGTAGACAAAAGAAAAAGAACGTCTAGAAAAGAATTAGAAAAATTACAACAAGAATTAGATCAGAGTAAACACTTTCCTAATGAAAATTTGTTGGTTCTGCTCCAGAAGCGGTTGTAGCTAAAGAAAAAGAAAAACAAGCAACATATCAAGAACAATATGATAGTGTTAAAGAAAGAATAGCTGCATTAGATAATTTAAAAATAGTATAAGATAGAAGAGAGTGATCTCGAGAAAATCGTATAGATTTTATCGAATCACTCTCTTTATTCAATATGTAGTAAATAGATGTAGATTAATTATATATAAAAAACTCCAGCTAGTTTTTACCTAGCATAGAGTTTATTAATCATCTTTATTATTCTTTTTCTCCATATTAGAAAGAAAATTATTGCGATTATTATGATTACGCCAATGTAGTGCACCATAATTTTTAACTGCTTCACTCTGTATTAGGAAGGGTATTTAGTGTATAGTAGATTCATAGTTTAGAATCCTCGTTATACTTATTTTTCTTTTCTTGATTTTCAGATGTATTGTTTTAATACTTTGTTTCAACTCGTTCTTTAACAGAGTCTAAAAGTTTCAGATGATTTATTAGCGGAAATCTTCACACTGTCTCTGAACGTGTGATTCATCCACGTCTTTTTGATGTTGGCAACTTGATCTGGTTTTCAAAAGATTCCTTTGCTTTTTCTGCATAAGATTCAATAGAAGGTTTCAGATCTTTCAACGATTTTGCATCACCTAGATTTTCTTTAACTTCTAGCAGTGTATTCTTTTTGACGTTAGATACATGTCCTTTAATACTCTGTTACATTATTAGATAATTCTTTTCCAGTAATCAACAGCATCGTTGTATTTGTTCTCTAAAAAGCATTCTTAGCTTTTTAAGATTTTTACTAGGTCGTTGTATAGATAGATTACGCTTCTTCAACACCATTTTTCTTAGTGTGAGCGAATCACACAACGAGTGTAAATCCATAGTAATCTTTAGATTTTTCTTAACGTACTCAGCGTGTTCTTTCAGCTTTTTGATTTTTGAATAATAGTTAGCAATGGCTATTCCTGTACCTATTGCAAAAGTAGTTTTGATAATTTTGACATACAATTGTTCCCTCAATTTATTATTAGACTTATTATAACATATTGAGCTTTTAAAATTTAGATATTGAGTGACGCTATTTTTAATGAGTATATATATAATCTCAATAGAGAAATAACAATACTTTTAAAAATGTTATTTATTTATTGTTACACATTAATTAATGATAACGCTTGAATTAATGTAGTAATATATTGTATAATAAAAATATGATACAAGAAGGAGGAACAATGAAAACTTACTGAAAGACATAAAGCTATAATTGAAATAGTAAAGAATTTTGAACCGATAACAAGTGATGAAATTGCAGAAAATTATCATTAGGAAAATCTACTTTTAAGAAATGACCTTTGTGGTCTCAGGAATGTTAGAAATTTTTGGAAGCTAAAACCAAATGTTGGTTATTATTACAATTATAACTTTTCACCAGGAGAAGTACATGAGGAAATAAAAACTAAATTAGTTAAAGATGTAATGGGAATAGCGATTACTGCTAAAAAGTACAGCGAATTATTCAGATGTATTGTCTAAGTTATTTATTTACGATGTAGGAACTATTTTTATTGTTGATGAGAATAATCACCTTGCTGGTGTAACATCTAGAAAGGATATGCTGAAATTATCTAGAAATGCTGACGGACAAAAATCTTCCTATAGTATTAGCGATGACTCGTATAGCCGAATGTTATATACATATATGAAGATGAATTAGTGACTGATGCATTAAGAAAATTAATTTTTACATGAAATAGATTGCTTTACCCTGTTGTAAGGGACGAAAAAGATGGTAAGGTAATCGTTGGAAAAATTTCAAAAACTACATTAATTAAATTATTATTGGAGATATTGGAGGGTAATATGTTAACTGTACATATAATTTCAGATTCAATAGGAAATACTGCAAAGGATGTGAGTTAGATGCAGCACTTGTGCAGTTTTCTTATAAAAATAAGCAGTGTAAAGTATTAAAGAACTCAAATGTTTGTACAAAAGAAAAAATCGATTGCATTATGACCAATGTTAATGAGGAAGATGTAATTGTTCAGACACTAGTTGATGGTACTTTAGCAAGCTATGTTAGAGAAAAAGGCTAGAAAAATATAAAAAGTTATAGATCTTTTTAAGCGAAATGCTAGGTACTTTTGAAGAGAAATTAGGAGTGAAAGCTGAAGGAATCCTGGTTTAAATAGAAAGATGGGAAGTGAGTATTTCAAGAGAATTGATGCATTAGAGTTTGCTGTGAAGTATGATGATGGTAAGGATATTAATGGACTTAGGGAGGCTGATGTTATCATTTTAGGTGTATCGAGAACCTCTAAAACACCATTATTGCTTTATATTTAGCAAATAGGAAATATTAAAAGTTATGAATGTTCTATTATTCAAAAACTTGATACTCCAGAACAACTATATGAAGTGAAAAGAAAAGTAATTGGTTTAACAAATTCAGTAGAGCAACTTAATAAGTTGAGGGAAGAAAGATTGAAGTCTCTAGAGTATCAGGAATTCAGATTATACAGATGAAATCCAAATTTTCGAAGAGTTAGAATATGCTCTAGAGATTATGGAAAACTTGGATGTCCGATAATAGACGTTCAGAATAAGGCTATGAAGAAACTAGCAGAAGTAATAATTGGGATAATGAAAGAAAAGGTTTAGAGGTTTAAAACAAGAATAATATAAAATGAAATTTATAGAGTAATAAAATTTTATAGGGGATTTTAAAATGTTTATATGTTTATAATTTCAGTGAAGGAAATAAAGATATGAAATCTTTATTAGGTGGAAAGGGTGCAAACCTTATGGAAATGAAAGGTTTAGGGATAAATGTTCCACTGGGTTTACTATTACCACAGAAAGTTGTAATAGTTATTATGAAAATGGGGAAAGAATCAAGCCTGAGATTTTAAAACTAGATTAATGAGCAACTTGAAATTTTAGAAGAAAATATTGGGAAAAATTAGGAAGTATAGATAATCCTTTATTAGTATCTGTTCGCAGTGGTGCAGTATTTTTCTATGCCTGGGATGATGGATACAATTTTTAAATCTTGGATTAAATGAGTGAAACTACTATAGCATTAGCTAAGAAGAATAAATAATTATCGTTTTGCTTTATGATAGTTATAGAAGTACTTATTCAAATGTTCTCAGATGTCAGTATGAATGTTGAGAAGTGTAAGTTTGAGGAAGTTTTAACAAGAGTTAAAATGATAATGGCTACGAGCAAGACAGTGAATTGAATGAAAAAGATTTATTCAATATTGTCGAAGAGTTTAAGGAAATCTATAAAAAAGAAGTAGGTCGAGAGTTCCCTATAAGTGTAAAAGAGCAGCTTATGTTAGCTATTGAAGCTGTTTTTAAATCATGGAATAATAATCGTGCTAAAGTCTATAGAAGATTGCATAATATTAGTGATAAATTAGGTACTGCTGTAAATATTCAAGCTATGGTGTTTGGTAATATGGGAGATAATTGTGGTACTGGAGTTTCATTTAGTAGAAACCCCTGTAACTGGAGAGGATGAACTTTTCGGTGAATATCTAATTAATGCACAAGGGGAAGATGTTGTAGCTAGGTATAAGAACTCCTAAAAATATTAGTGTCTTAAAAATGATATGCCACATTTATATAAAGAGTTTGTTGAAATTTCTAAAAAAATTAGAACAACACTATAAAGATATGCAAGATATCGAGTTTACTATTGAAGATGGAAAAATTATATATTCTACAAACAAGAAATGCTAAAAGAACACCGAATGCAGTAAGTTGAAGTTGCGGTTTCACTAGCAGAAGAAGGTAGATTTCTAAAGAAGAGGCGATTCTAAGAGTAGGAACAGAGGAAATTAATAAACTTCTTCATGCTGCATTTGAGGAAAAATCATTAAAAGAAGCCAAACAATTAACTCAAGGATCAGCGGCATCACCCTGGAGCAGCAGTGGGAGCAATTTCATTTTACAGCACATAGAAGCTGTAGAAGCGAGCGAAAACAAAACCTGTTATTTTAGTAAGAGAGAAACTTCTCCAGAAGATATTGAAGGTATGATTAGCTCAGAGGCTATTGTAACTTTACGTGGAGGTATGACATCACATGCTGCTGTAGTAGCAAGAGGAATGGGAAAATGTTGTGTCTGCGGTTGCCAAAACATGATTATAAATTATGCTGAAAAAACGCTAAAAATTGCTGGGGTAACATTACATGAAGGTGATACAATCTCGAGTTGATGGAAGCAGTGGTAAAGTGTATCTTGGTGAAGTAGATAAAGTTGATGCCAAATTTAGCGATAGATTCAATAAACTTTTAGGATGGGCTGATGAAATTAGAGAACTTAAAGTACTAGCAAATGCAGATAATGAAACTGATGCTAAAGTTGCTTTTGAGTTTGGAGCTGAAGGAATAGGATTATGTAGAACAGAGCATATGTTCTTTGAAGAAGATAGAATTAGTCTAGTTAGAAAAATGATTTTTAGCAAGTGATACTAATGAGAGAGTTAGATTTTTAGATAGATTACAACCTATTCAAAAGTGAAGATTTTCTATAAAAATCTTTTAAAAGAGGCACAAGGAAAATCTGTTAATATAAGATTATTAGATCCACCGCTTCATGAATTCTTACCAAAAAGACGAAAATACTGTAAAACTTATTGCCGAGGAAATAGGAGTTAGTGTTAATCAACTAGAAGCGAAGATAGCTAGTATTTCAGAATTTAATCCTATGATGGGGCACCGTGGTTGTCGATTAGGTATTACATATCCAGAAATTTATTTAATGCAGGCGAAAGCTATTAGTTCAGCAGCGATTAGAGCTCGTAAGGAAGGTATTGAGGTAAATGTTGAAATTATGATTCCGTTGGTAGGATTAGAGAAAGAACTTTCGGTGCTACGTGAACAAAATCGTTGAACTTGTCGAAAGAGAAATTCAATTGTATAACGCAGATTTCAAATATAAAGTAGGGACGATGATTGAAATTCATGAGCTTGTCTGATTGCTAATAAGATTGCAGAACATGCAGATTTCTTCAGTTTTGGTACTAATGACTTAACTCAATTAACATTCGGTTACTCTAGAGATGACGCAGTTAAATTTATTGATATTTATAAGATGTGTTAGAATCAGATCCATTTTGTTCATCTTGATGAAAGTGGAGTACTAGAACTTATGAAACTTGCAGTTAAAAAGCAAAAGCTACTAAACCAGGTATCAAGCTTGGAATTTGTGGAGAACATGGTGGAGATGAAAAATCATTACTATGCTCTAAAAATAGGATTAGGATATGTATCATGTTCACCATATAGGTAATTATTGCTAGAATTGCGGCAGCTAAAGCAGCTATAAAAATGTTGAAGCGGCACTAACTAAATAAAATATTGACAAGAGGTTCTATAAGAAAAGCGAACAAATCAGGTTAGAAGCTGACCAAAAACTAAATTTTAACAAAGTGTATATGAAAAACATACAGATGCAGTGGTTTATTGATATCTAAATTTGCTTTATAAAAGCTTTTTAGATATATAATAAAGGGGTGACTCAATAAAATCTTATTTCATAAGAAAACATGATTTTTGAGTCACTCTTTTTATATTATAATAAAATTTGAAGAATAATAGTAAATTGTTTTAGTTTAATATTAACTCAGTAAGTGTATAATTTTAAAATCTTTGTTTATATTACAATCTTGTTAAATAATAGTTAATATTTACAAAAGTAAATTGATCAATATACATTAAAATTAATGTAGTATATTGTAACATTTTATTGCGATAAAATAAATATGAATAAAGAGAAAGTTTAAAAATATATAAAAGAGAGGATATGCTATGGCAGAAAATAATAACAATCGGTTATCAAGAAAAGATAGACACTCTCAAGAAAGAAAGAGTGTTATGCCAGGTGGATATATATCTAGAGGAAATACTAATCCAACAAATAATGGGCAACCAAGAATACCAGTTAACAAATGAAGAAATTATGAGAAGAGGAGGACCGAGTGCAAGTCGACCTACTCAACCACAAAAGACACTCAAGTGCAAATAAAAGACAAGGATTACCGCACTCCAAATCAAAGGAATCCTCAACAGGGTGCTAACGGTACTGGTACAGAGGTCCGAGAAGACCGATGGGACCAAAAGAATAAGTAGTCCAAATTTTAAAAAGGTAATAAAGAATTGTGGTTGAAGATTTTAAGATATGGATTGTATGTAGCGAGTGTTGCTATTATATCAATATTCTTATTATGTGTGTTCTGGATATATCAAGCACCAGCTTTTGATTCGAAGATTTTAGATAATAATTCAAGAACAATTGTTTATGATGCAAATAACAATGAAGTGGCAAAAATTAGGGTAACCAAATAGGTGAAAACCTAGAAACTGTTGATATACCTGAAAAAATGCAAGATGCAATCTTTAGCGACAGAGGATAATAGATTCTTCGAACATGGAGCAGTCGATTTTAGACGTTTAGTAGGAGCGGTATTTTCAAACCTTACAAGTGGATTTGGATCTCAAGGTGCGTCAACAATTTCTCAACAGTTAATTAAGAGAACATTCTTAGACGATAATAAGAGTATGAAGCGTAAAGTTCAAGAAGCATATCTTGCATATAAACTTGAACAAAACTACGATAAAGAATCTATATTTACTATGTATGTGAATAGAATCTATTATTCAGATGGAGTATATGGATTAAAAACAGCGTCTAAGTACTATTTTGGAAAAGAGTTAAATCAATTAACACTTCCGCAGATGGCGCTTTTAGCAGGGTTACCTCAACATCCTAATACATATAATCCATATGATAATCCTGAAGCGGCTAAAGCTCGTCGTGACACTGTATTGTATTTAATGCAGTATCATGGGAAAATCTCAGAAGCAGAATCAACTGAAGCTCAAAAAACTAATGTATTAGACGGATTAATAGAGCGTGATGAAAGCGAGCGTGTACTATTATCAAGTGAATTTGATTCAAAATATACTTCATATATGAATCAGATTGTAAATGAGTTGATAGTAAAGAGTATAAAGACTATGAAGGTGACGTATTAAACTTAGGTCTTAAAATTTATACTAACTTTGATTCAAAAATTCAAGCTACTTTAACAGAAAGTGTAAATGCTAACTATGCAGGAATAAAACAAGCAAGTAATGTGGCTATGGTTGTGCTAAATAACGAGAAATAGTGGTATAGCAGCTCTTTATGGAGGTAAAAACAAACATTCCATGGGTTTAATATTGCAACACAAGCTAAATTACAACCTGGTTCATCGATTAAACCAATACTAGCTTACGGACCAGCGATTGAGTATTTAAATTGGGGTTCTGATCATATAGTTAATGACTCTAAACTTCAAGGTTCACAAATTCAAAACTGGGATAGAAGATTTCGTGGTAATATTACTATAAATAATGCATTAGTATGGTCATCCAATATTCCAGCGATTAAAACATACCAAGAGGTTGGGTTTAATAGAGTAAAACAATATGCAGCTAATGTAGGTATGGAAATCACAGATGATTCTATTACTACTCCAATAGGAGGAAGTGGAGATGGATTTTCGCTCATTACAAATGGCAGGAGCATATGTTCCATTTAGTAATGGGAGGATACTATGCAACGCCGAAAGCTATTAAAAGGGTCTACGATAGTGAAGGTTCTGAAGTGAAGAGCTTCAGTAAAGATGACAGAAAACGTGTTATTAAAGAATCAACTGCGTACATTATGACTTCAATGTTAAGAAATGTAGTAAATGGTACAGCTTCGTTTGCTCGTATTAGTGGAGCTGATATGGCTGTTAAGACAGGTACAACTACATTCGGTGAAGAGAAGCTCAAAAGTATAATTTTGATATAGATAATTATTCTAAAGATTCTTGGACAATTGGATAGCTCAGTAATTATACGATGAGCTGTATGGCAGGGATTTGATGCAATAGATGGTCCAACGAAGTATATGACTCAAGATGATACGCAGAAAACTCAAGCGTTATATAGAATTAATATGCAAAATATAGTGCGTATTCATCCACCTAAAGGATTTAAAGTCCCAGAAAATGTTGGATCTATAAACGGTGGAGTTAAAGTTATTTTCTGATAGTGAACGTCGTCAAATAGAAGAGCAAAAATAAACGTAATCAAGAAGAAAAAGACTGAAAGTCACGACAATAATAATCGTAATAATAATTTGATGACAATAATAATACAAACGGTAATCAAAAATAACTCTTCAGAATATGCAATCTAGAGATAATAGCAATCAGATGTTACAACTCGAGAAATAATAATAGTGTAAATAATAACAATGAATGAAATACTTTCAATACTAATATTTGAACTACTGTGAGGAATAAAATCTTCTAGTAGTTTTTGCCTTTTTATGCTCACATGCTAGAGTAGAAGTGCCCTAGAGAATTATCTTTAGCCAAGTAGAGGTCTCAGATGGATACCCAAATAGTATATAAACCTGCGGGGTGATCAGATTGATTTCTCTGAAATTTCTATTTTGGGTTACTCCATTTTCTATCATCGATAAAAATACTACACAAAAATATGTAGAAATGGTGTACAATATGAAATGGAGCAGTTTATTTATTCTTTTGATGAAACTGGATATATTATTCCATAAAAACGTGTATATTATTATAAAGATGGATGTGAGCTATGAAGAAATTAGTTATAATTACAGGAATAAGTGGAGCAGGGAAAAATACAGCATTAGAGATCTTTTTGAAAACCAAGGGGATACTTTTGTACAGATAATTTACCTAGGTTGGTTGTAGAGGATTTTTTAAGAATAATGAAGAAAGGAAATTGATAGAGCAGCATATAAGCATTGATGTAGAAAGTAAAGCACTTTTGTCGATTTAAAGAGATTACTAAAAAGATACAAAATAGTGAATATTTTGATGTTCGTATAATATTTTAGATGGTGATGACTCAAGTACTGGTTAAATAGATATAAAGAAACTAGAAAAGAAATCATCCATTATCATCTGAGTTTAGCTACTTGAAGGTATATCTCAGGAAAGAAAGATATGAATGATAGTAAAGGCATTGCAAATTATATCTACGATACTACTAAATACAACTGTTAAAAGATCTTGAAACAGAAAATATTAGAAGATTTTGGAATTGAGAAAAAGATAGTTATCATATTACAATCTCTAGTTTTGGATATAAAATATGGGTGCCATAGATGCAGATAATATTGTTGATGTTCGTTTTTAGGGAAAATCCATTTTTATGTTAAGGAACTAGAGAAAAAACAGGTCAAGACAGTGAAGTATATGATTATGTGTTTTGAGATGAAGTCACTCCAAGAATTTTATGATGAAGTATCTAGAACTTATGACGTTTATGGTAGATAAGTATCAATATGAGGGTCGCGATAAAGTTGCTATTGCAGTAGGATGTACAGGTGGGAAACACCGCTCTGTAAGTGTAGCTCGAAAATTACATGAAGATATTTCAAAACTAGGATATAGAGGGTGTATTTAGAACATCGCGATATTAATAAGGGTAGGTAGGAAAATGAGAACTAAAGTAAAAGTAGTTACTATAGGTGGGGGAACTGGATTGTCAGTTCTTTTGAGGGGATTGAAGAAATATCCTCTAGAGATAACAGCTGTAGTAACGGTAGCAGATGATGGGGGAAGTTCAGGAAAAATCAGAAGTGATATGAATATTCCTTCTCCTGGAGATATAAGAAATGTCATTGCTGCATTATCTGATGTAGAGCCATATTTGGAAAAAATGTTCCAATATCGTTTTGATAGTGGAGAAATTAAAGGACATCCAGTAGGTAATTTAATGATAGCGGCTATGACGGATATTCATGGAGATTTTTCTACAGCTGTAAAAGTGATGAGTAGAATCTTAAATGTCCGTGGAACTGTATTACCGACAACTAATGATATAGCGACTTTAAATGCAGTGCTATCAACAGGCGAAATTATAAGGGGAATCTTCAATTACTGAAGCTGGTGGAGTAATGAGATCATGTTTATATACACTCCATCTAGAGTTAAACCTAATGAAGATGTATTCAAAAAGCTATAGGAGAGGCCGGATTATATTATTATGGGACCAGGGAGTTATATACTTCTATAATTCTAATCTTGTAATCTCTCAAAGTCTCTGAAAGATTAGAAAGTAATGCTAAAAATATATGTTTGTAATGTCAGACTCAACATGGAAACAGATAATTATTCTGTTTCAGATCATATCATTGCGATTAATAAACATGTTGAAGAGAATACTTTTTGATTTAGTTATTGCTAATTCCGTGAGTTTGATGATAGTATTTTATCGAAATATCACAAGAAAAACAAGAACCGGTCAAAAATCGATCGAGAAAAATTAAAGAGTTGGAGATAAAATTAATAAAAAATAATGACGTTGGAGATCGTTGATAATAATACGATTAGGCACAATGCAGATAAAAGTTTCTGAATTAATTTACGATTATATTATAGACGATAAAGCCAACAATGATTTATAATAAAAAGGTGAGAAAACAAATAAGGAGAACAAAATGCACTTAAAAATTTTGATTATTCAAAAGCACTAAAACTTCTTTAACGAACAAGAAGTGAAAAATATGGAAAGGTTATGTGAAAGTTGCTCTGTCGATTACACAATAAAAACTGGAATTGGTAGTGATTTTCCTAGGTTGGGTTGATTTACCAACTAACTACGATAAAGAGAAGAATTTGCTAGAATTAAAGAAGCTAGCTAAAAATTCAAAAGGAAATTCTGAAGTACTAGATTTATTACTCGGAATTGGTGGATCTTACCTTAGGAGCTCGTGCAGCAATTGAAATGCTAAATGATAGTTTCTATAACTTCTATGAAAAAGATGAAAAACTCAAAATCTTCTTTGTAGGTCATACTATTTCTTCAAGCTTATACTCAAAATTAGTGAATTACTTAAAAACTATAGGGAAAAAGATTTCTCTGTAAACGTAATTTCTAAATCTGGTACAACTACTGAGCCTGCGATTGCATTCCGTATCTTCAAAGAATTACTTGAAGAAAAATATGGAAAAGAAGGAGCAAAAAGAAAGAATCTTTCGCTACAACTGATAAAAAGCTCATGGAGCATTAAAATCATTAGCTGATGATGAAGGATATGAAACATTTGTAGTACCTGATGATATCGGTGGACGTTCACAGTTCTTACTGCAGTAGTTACTTCAATTGCTGTAAAGTGGAATTGATATTGATAAAATGATGGCTGAGGGCCTAGAAATTAGCTCAAGATGAGACTTTCTTCACCCAGATTTAAGTACCAACATTGCTTATCAATATGCTGTAATGCGTAATGTATTACAACAAAAGGTAAATTAATCAGAAATTCTTGTATCTATGAGACCATCGATGGTTTACTTCAACGAATGGTGGAAACAACTACGGTGAGTCTGAGAGGTAAAGATGGAAAAAGCATTATATCCATCAAGTGTTTTGCTTCTCAACTGATCTTTACTCTATGGGGCAATATGTTCCAAGAAGGACGTCGTATTCTAATTGAAACTATATTAAAAGTTAAATCTCAAATAAGATATTGAACTTAAAAGAAGCTGAAAAATAACTTAGATGGACTGAACTATTTCTAGCTGGAAAAACTATGGACTTTGTAAAATACTAAAGCATTTGAAGGAACTCTTCTTGCTCACACAGATGGAGGGTACCTAACTTTGTAGTAGAACTTCCTGATATGAGCGAGTTTACATTTGGATATTTAGTATACTTCTTTCGAAAAAAGCTGTAGGTATTTCTGGATATATGCAAGGATTGAAATCCATTTCGACCAACCAGGGAGTAGAAGCGTATAAGAAAAATATGTTTGCTCTTCTTGGAAAACCTGGATTAGAAGACTTAAAAAGCAGAATTAGAAGAAAGATTAAAATAATCTGGAATAAAATAAAAACTGATAGAGGAATAATGTTTTCCTTTATCAGTTTTTGAATACTATAGTTGAATACTATACTTTTCATAAATTTTTTATATTTTTCTTTTTCACTGTTTTTAAGTGTAGCTTGCGACACCTCCATATCTTTTGTTATCTCAAAAGGATATTCGGTCTAGAAAAATAAGCCTGTAGTCTTATTTTCTCGCAGTGAAAAGCTACAAAAGGATGTTTTCACTTCAGCTACTACAAAACAGTAAGAAAAATATAAACTTGGTTAATAAATAAATCGACTAATTTTAACTAGTATTATTAATTTTACTCAAATATTTTTATAATGGTGAAAATGGAACTTAGTAAAAGTTCCATCGGTGAAATAAGATTTTGAGGCTTAATTTCAGGGTGTAATATCCGCTTTAATTGTCTAAATGACAATTACAAAGTTAGATGGAACAAATCCGCTCACCATATAAAAATATTTGAATAGTAAAATAATAAATTAGAGAACGACTCTATAAATTTGATTCTATATAAAATCGTAATTTATGAGTCGTCTATTATCTTTTTACCATAGTTACAAATGTGAATTTGTCAGAGTCTGTAACTAAGTATTCCGTATTGTAGTATATTTCCATTGGATAAATAGGGTGATACTTTTCAACAACAGCCACCATATTGTATTCACCTAAGTCCATATGTGTTTTTCTTCATCGGTTGCATATCTAAATGAAATTTTGACGTCGTAGGTGTGTGATGTTAAGCCTAACTCTTTTTCTAAAGTATTTGTAAATAGATAGATTCAGCTATTTCTTTGTTAATAAATGGAACAAGACTTTTCGATCGAAATATGATACTTCATATTCTAATCTTTCTCCGTTAATCAGTTCTACTACGACTAACTCTGTAAAAATCATTATCCTCATCTGCACCAAAAAATATCCATTATTTTCTTTTTCACCTTGAATAATGATAAAGTGACTCTAGTAGAAGTCTTAATTTCGTACTTTTCCGTCGATGTTTAATTCTGAAGAAGTTTTAATATTTCCTAAATAGTTATTTTTATTCTTCCGTGTCCAAGAATTAAATGAGTTTTTACCTTTAATCTTTTGGATATAACCATTAATTTCTAATAAAGATAAAGCTTTTCTAATAGTATCTTTTGAATAACCGTATCTCTTTTACTAACTCATTTTCACTTGGTAGTTCTGTATTACGCTTATAAAACGAGTATCTATTTTTCCTTTTGAGAGTCATGTATAGACCTTTTTGTATTTACTCATATGATTTACCTACTGTCTCCTTTTGCAAAAAGATTACTCTACTTTAATTATAAATGTAGTTGATACAAAATGCAAGGGATAAGTACATCTTACATATTTGTTTTAACATTTACGTATATGTTGTAGAAGTAGATAAAAAGAATTACATAAATGTATTGACAAAATGTAAGTGTTTTATTATAATAATTATTGTTAAGTTATATAAACTTATTTTGTAAATACAAGTTATAAATATGACGGAGGGAATTAGAAATATGACAAAACGTTCAAGTGGTGTTTCTTTGATGCATATACATCATTACCGGGAGAATTTGGATAGGGAACTTTGGTAAAAGTGCATATGATTTTCGTTGATTTCTTAGAAGAAACAAAACAAACATATTGGCAGATTTTACCATTAACAACTAGAAGTTATGGGATTCACCTTATCAAAGTTTTCTCAGCAGTAGCAGGGAAACTTAAATCTAATTGATTTTTCTTTTATTAAAAGAAGAAGGATTATTGAAGAAAGTGATTACTCAAATGTTAACTTTTGGGAAAATCCTGAAAAAATAGATTATGCTTTATTATTTGAAGTTAGAGACAATTTTAGAAAAAAGCTGTTGCTAACTACTGCAAAATATAGCAATGTATTAGCTGAGATTGAAAAATTCGAAAAAGACAACTCAAGTTGGTTAGCGATTATGCTGAATATATGGCAATTAAAAGAAAGTTTTGGATATCAAAGTTTTATTCACTGGGATGAAGATATTAAAAAAGGTGAAAAAGCTGCACGAGAAAAATATCGTACGGAGCTTCAAGATAGCATAAGATACTACACAGTTACACAATACTTCTTCTTTAAACAATGGTTAGCATTAAAAAGAATATGCTAATGATAAAGGAGTTAAAATGCATGGTGATATGCCAATCTATGTAAAGTGCTGATAGTGTTGAAATGTGGACAATGCCAGAATTATTTAAAAGTTGATGAGAACAATGAACCACTTTATGTAGCTGGATGTCCCTGCAGATGATTTCAGATCAACTGGACAACTTTGGGAATAATCAATTTACGATTGGGAAAAAACACAAAGAACAAGGTTTTCTCATGGTGGATTTATCGAGTACAAGAAAGTTTTAAATCTATGATGTACTTCGTATAGATACGCTAAAGTTCTCTGATTTCTGGCAAATTGATAAAGATGCTGAAAATGCAGTAAATGGTACTTGGAAGCTGGTCCAGGAATTGAATTATTCCAAAAATTAAAGAACAATTAGGTGATTTACCAATTATCGCAGAAAATCTTGGATTTATTGATGCAAAAAGGCAGAAAAATTATTAGATGATTCTGGATATCCATGAATGAAAATTCTTTAATTTGCTTTCCCAGGAAGATAATCTAGATCGACCCACACCATATACACAAAATAGTGTTGCATACACTGGACACATGATAATGATGTAGTTAATGGATGGTATGAGAAATTGAGTGAGTCAGAACAAGAACTAGTTTCTGAATACTTAAATCGCCGTAATGATGAAACAATTACTGAAGCAATGATTAGAGGAATTTACTCTTCAGTGAGTGATTATGCAATCGTAACAATGCAAGATTTATTAGATAAAGATGCAACAAAGCAGAATGAATGTTCCATCAACAGTTGGAGGAAACTGGGAGTGGAGAATGCTTGCAGAAGATTTAACAGAAGAGAAAAGATTTTAAGAAAATATTACAGTAAGATATTCAGAGAGGGCATAAAATGACATTTCACTAAATATGTATTGATAAAACAAATAAAGAACTAGTACATTTAGAAAACAAAGAGATTTATAAACAATTATTAAACTATGTTAAAGATGAAGCTGACAAAAAGAAACTTTTAAATAGTGATAAGAAAAAAGTTTACTATATTTCAGCTGAATTTTTAATTAGTAAACTTTTATCAAACAACTAATCAACTAGGGTATTTATGAAGTCGAAAAAGATTAAAAGCTGCTAACAAACGTCTTGGTGATGTAGAAGAAGCCAGATTAGAACCTTCATTAGGTAACGGTGGTCTTGGACGTTTAGCATCATGCTTCATCGACTCAATCTCATCATTAGGAATTACTGGTGATGGAGTTGGATTAAACTACCACTGTGGTTTTATTCAGACAAGTGTTTGGTAAAAATGAACAACATGCTAGAGCCAAACTTCTGGATTGAAGATGATTCATGGCTAAGGATACTGATGTTAAATATACAGTACCTTTCAAAAACTTCAACCTAACTTCAACATTAAAAAGAATTGATGTATTGGGATGCAAAAGATACTAGAAAACTATCTAAACCCTATTCGATATTGATTCAGTTGATAGCAGTATTATTGAAAACGGAATCAGTTTTGATAAAACTGAAATTGAGGAAAAACAACATTATTCTTATATCAGATGATAGTGATAAAAATGAGTGAATTACTGCGTATTTACCAACAATACTTCATAGTATCAAATGCTGCTCAACTGATTTTAGATGAAGCAATTGCTAAAAGGAAGTAATGTTCATGACTTATACGAATATGCATATGTTCAAATTAACGATACTCACCCAAGTATGGTAATTCCTGAATTAATTCGTTTACTAACTGAAAAACACGGAATTGAATTTGAAGAAGCATACACAATTGTTCAAAAAATGACTGGTTACACTAACCACACTATATTAGCTGAGGCATTAGAAAAAAATGGCCATTAGCATACTTAGAAGAAGTAGTGCCACACTTTAGTAAACAATCATCAAACAATTAGATGCTGTTATTAGAGAAAAATATGAAGGTGAAGATATTCAAATCATCGATAAAGACGATAGAGTACACATGGCAAACATGGATATTCACTTCTCTAACAGTGTAAACGGGGTTGCATACTTACACACTGAAATACTTAAAAACTCTGAATTAAAACACTTCTATGAATTATATCAGAGAAATTTAATAACAAAAGCTAATGGTATTACGTTCAGACGTTGGTTAGAATTTTTCTAACAGACCATTAGCATACTTAAAAAGAACTAATTGGTGATGAGTACTTAACTGGATGCAACTAAATTAGAAAAATTATTAGCATTTGTTGATAGTAAAAAGTAGCAGTGAAATTAGAAGAAATTAAACACGAGAACAAACTAGTTCTTAAAGAATACCTAAAAAGAAACTCAAGGTATTGAGATTAGACGAAAATAGTATTATTGATACTCCAGATCAAGAGATTCCACGAATATAAACGTCAACAAATGAACGCTTTATATGTAATCAAAAATACTTAGATATTAAAAATGGTAAAATTACCTGAAAGAAAATACAGTATTCTTCGGTGGTAAAGCAGCACCAGCATATATTATAGCTCAAGATATCATTCACTTAATTCTATGTCTATCAGAATTAATTAACAATGATCCAGAAGTTAACAAATGCTTAAACGTATTCTTAGTTGAAAACTATAATGTAAGTGTTGCAGAAAAATTAATTCAGCAACTGACATTTCTGAGACAAATCTCATTAGCTTCTAAAAAGGCAAAGTGGAACTGGTAACATGAAATTCATATTAAACGGAGCTCTAACGTTAGGAACTCTAGATGGAGCAAACGTGAAATCGATGAGTTAGTTGGACGTGAAAATATCTACATCTTCAGTAAAGAAAGTGATGAAATTATCAAACTTTACGAAACTGCTGGATATGTGTCTAAAGAATACTATGAAAAAGATGGTGTTAAAAGAGTTGTAGACTTCATCAGTTTCTAAAGACTTAGTTAAACTAGGAAATAAAGAAAGATTAGAAAGATTATACAATGAACTACTTAACAAAGACTGGTTCATGACACTTATTGACTTTGAAGAATATTACGCTAAGAAAGAAGAAATGTTAGCAGATTACGAAAACCGTGAATTATGGCTGAAAAAAGTTATTGCGAATATTGCAAAAGCTGGATTCTTCTCATCTGACCGTACTATAGCTCAATACAACGAAGATATTTGGAACAAAAAATAATAAACAAAGAAGTGGGGAACATAGCATGAAACTATTAACGATTAATGTACACAGTTGGTTAGAAGAAAATCAACTTGAAAAATTAAATATCTTAGCAAAAACTATTGTGGAGAAAAAATACGATGTTGTTGCTATGCAAGAAGTAAATCAATTGATTAATAGTGCAGATGTTTAGCAAGGGATAAAAAGAAGATAACTTCGGAAAATTATTACTAGATAAAATTGAGAATATGGAAAGAAGGATACAGTTACTACTGGACTTATTCTCATATAGATTTGATAAATTCGAAAGAAGGTTTAGCAATACTTGCTAAAGGTGAAGTTGTTGCCGTAGAAGTTTTTACTGTACGGCACAACAAACCGTAACTTCTATCGAATCAAGAAAAATTACAAAGTCGATCTTAAAATAAATGATGAGGATCGTAGAGATTTTACAGTTGTCATATGAATTTGCCAACTTGTAAAGGGGAAGACATAGATCAAAATCTTAGCAACCTAATTAATTATACAGATAACAATAATCTTAAAGTTTTTCATGGGAGATTTCAATACGGATTATTTCCATCAAGTAGACGATTATAAGAGAATACTTGATAAAGGATTATATGATACTTATGAATTAGCCGAGAAAAAGACGGAGGAGTTACCGTATATAAAAATATAAGTGGTTGGGAAGATTCTATGTGTCAGAAAAATTGGATTATGTATTTATTAATAGAAAATTAGATGTAAAAAAAGAAAGTTTTGTTATATTTAATGATGAAAATTATCAATTATTTCTGATCATAATAAGCTTAAATAACATTAGCAGAAAAATAAAAAAAGGAGGAAAATGTTATGTTACAAAAAATACAGCGCTTTGGAGGCGCGATGTTAATGCCATCTATTTTATTCGCATTCTTCGGATTAGTAGTTGGATTAACTTCAATCTTAAAAAACCCTAACCTAGTAGGGAGCATCGCGACAGAAGGTACTCTTTGGTACAACTTCTGGTTCGTAGTAGAACAAGGAGGATGGACTATCTTTAACCAAATGCCAGTAGTATTCGCATTTGGTATTTCCAATCGGTCTTGCTAAAAAAGCAAATGGTCGTGCAGCATTAGAAGCGTTCTTAATCTACATGGTTTATAACTACTTCATCAACGGATTCTTAACTCAATTCAAATTCTTTGGTGTAGATGTAACGCCTGCTCTTAAATTACCTACAGGTATTACAAGAATCGCTGGAGCAATCACTTTAGATACTTCAATCATTGGTTCTATCGTTATTGCATCTATCTCAGTATGGATTCACAACAAATGCTTCGACAAAAAAACTTCCTGAATTATTGGGAATTTTCCAAGGATCGACATTCGTAATCTTAGTAGGATTCCTTATCATGATTCCAGCTGCTTTCTTAACAGCTCTATTATGGCCAAAAAGTTCAATTAGAATTGCTGCTTTACAAGGATTCTTAAAAGTATCTGGAGTTGCAGGAGTATTCACTTCACATTCCTAGAAAGAATTTTAATCCCAACAGGATTACACCACTTCATCTATGGACCATTCATGTTTGGACCAGCAGTAGTAGAAAATGGAATCACAGCTTACTGGAGTACAACACATTCAAGAGTTCTCTCAAAGCTCAACTCCATTAAAAGGTTATTCCCTCAAGGTGGATTCTCATTACACGGTAACTCAAAAGTATTTGGATTACGAGCAGCAGCTTTAGCTATGTATGTAACAATAAAGACAGCAAGAAAAAAAGTTGTAGCAGGGTTATTAATCCCAGCAGCACTTACTGGTTTCTTAACAGGAATCACTGAACCAATCGAGTTCACATTCTTTATTCGCAGCACCAATGTTGTTCGCTACTCACGAGTATTAGGGTGCATTAATGTCAGCAACTATGTATCAATTTGGAGTTGTAGGGTAACTTCGGAAGTGGATTAATCGACTTCTTAGCTCTTAACTGGTTACCAATGTTCAAAAACCACTCTTCACAAATGTTCGTTCAAATCGGAATTGGATTAGTATTCTCTGTAATCTACTTCTTAGTATTTAGATTCTTAATCCTTAAATTCCAATTAAATACACCTGGACGTGAAGCAGATGATGCTGAAACTAAACTTTACTCTAAAACAAGAGTACCGTGAAAAAGGTAAAGAAGCAGCTAAACCAGAAGTTAAAAGATGATGCAGCTACTCACGATGAGTCAGCTCTTATCATTCTTGAAGGTTTAGGTGGTAAAGACAACATTGTAGATGTTACTAACTGTGTAACAAGACTACGTGTTAAGGTTAAAGATGAAAGCCTAGTTAAAAGATGATGCATTCTTAAAACGTTCTGGAGCTCTTGGAGTTGCTCGTAACGGTAAAAGCTATTCAAGTAATCATCGGATTCTCTGTAGGACAAGTTGAGAAGCTTTCGAAAAAGAATTACACAAATAAGCCTATTATGACAGAAAAAGAAATTGACGTAAAAGTCAGTTTCTTTTTGTATTAGTATTTAGATTTTTGAGAACTATAATTAAATATTATTATTTCAATAGGTTTTAAAATCTAAAATTTACTAATCAGGGGACTGATCCAAAAGTTCTAAATTTTAACAAGGTTTATATGAAAATTATAGACGCAGTGGCTTTATTGATATCTAAATTCGCTTTATAAAAACTTTTTGAGATATCTAATAAACTGTGTGGGGAGTGACTCGACAAAAATCGATTTCTTCGAAATCACGATTTTTGAGTCATTCCCATATTTTAGGTATAAAGTAGTTACTAGTTAAATAGTGATGTATGTGTTTTAAGAGTAATAGTTATATTATTTAAAAAGAAGCTAGTAATAATAATTGAGATAAAAAAATACTTGGTAAACAATGTCTACCAAGTATTTTTATTATATATTAGAACGCTGGAGTTGCGTGTCCTTTTGGTTTAAGTTCTTTGTTGATGTAATCTTTAACTTTTTCACTAGCTAATGCTTTTTTAACTGCTTGAACTTTAGCATCGTCTTTGTTATCTTCACGAGCCACTAGTGAGATAGCGAATGTTAAGTCTCCTTCTTTTTCAAGAGCTAGACCGTTTTTATCAGGAGTTAATCCTAATTTAGAGATGTAAGTTGGGTAGTTAAATACTAAATCTTTTTCATTGTATGCTTCGTTTAGGTTAAGTAAACTTACTTTAGTGAATTTAAGATTTTTTGGATTTTCTTTGATATCAGCCTCTGTTACAGTAAAGCTATTTGGATCTTTAAGAGTAATAACTTTAGCGTGATCTAATAAACGTAAAGCACGAGCTAAGTTAGTTGGATCTGAAGGAATAGCTACATCAGCACCATTTTTAAGATCTTTGATATCTTTAAGAGTTTTTGAGTAGAATGCTACAGTAGCGTTGTAAATTGGTTGAATAGCTACAAGGTGAGCATTATTTTTTTGGTTAAATTGTTCCATGAATGGTCTGTGTTGGAAGAAGTTAGCATCAACTTCTTTATTGTTTAATGCAACGTTAGCTTGAACGTTATCAGAAACTTTAACGATTTCTAAGTTGTAACCTTCTTTTTTAAGATCATCTTTGATCATTTCTAACATGTCTGTCATTGGAGAAGTGTGAGAAGCTACTTTTACAGTAACTGGTTCTTTCTTCTCTTCTTTTTTAGTTTCAGTTTTGCTTGAACAAGCTGTTAAAACTAATAATAATGCTGTTAAAGCTAGCAATAAATGAAATTATTTTTCTTCATTATTTTATCTCCTATTAAGTATATTTTTATTTAGAGGTAAGGTTGTTGATTGTATTTATAGATTTTGGATTAGTAATAATATATATTTATTAGAAAGCTGCAGTAGCTTTACCTTCGAAATTCTTTTGTAGGAAGTCTTTAACTTTTTGACTAGTTAAAGCTTTTTTAACTGCTTGAATTTTAGCGTCGTCTTTGTTATCTTCACGAGCTGCAAGTACACCAGCGTATGTAAAGTCAGCTTTGTCTTCCATTAGAAGTCCATCTTTCATTGGTGTAAGGTTTAATTTAGCAATGTAAGTTGGGTAGTTGAAAACTAAATCTTTTTCTGCATATGCATCACTTAAGTTTAAAAGCCCAACTTCTGTAAATTTAAGATGTTTTGGATTATCTTTAATATCTTTTACAGTAACGTTATAGCTGTTTGGATCATTTAATGTAATTAATCCACCGTGAGCTAATAATCTTAATGCACGAGCCATATTTGATGCATCAGATGGAATAGCTACATCAGCACCATCTTTAAGATCTTTAATATTTTTGACAGTTTTTGAGTAGAATGCTGGAATAGAATTATAAACTTTCGCCACAGCAACTAAGTTAGTTTTATTTTTTTCGTTGTACTGTTTCATGAATGGTTCGTGTTGGAAGAAGTTAGCATCGACTTTCTTTGTTTGCTAAAGCAACGTTAGCTTGAACGTTATCAGATACTTTTACAATTTCAAGAGTGTATCCTTCTTTTTGTAAAATCTTCTTTAACTAATTCTAACATATCAGTAAATAGGTGGGACATGAGCAGCAACTTTAATAGTCTTTGTCTTTCTTTTTTTCTTCTTTTTATCGCTAGTTTTACTTGAACATGCTGTTAACACAAGCACAAGCGCTAGAAAGACTAGCAACAATAGATAATACTTTCTTCATTAATCTATTTCTCCTTCTTGTTTTGTAAAACGTTTAGCTAATCCATAACCTATAGATTGAATAATAAATACATATATAATAAATATTATTACTATTAAATACATTAGATCATAGTGTATTCCTGATATCCATACCTGAAAGGCAAATTCTCCAAGACCACCTGCTCCAATTACACCCATTACAGTAGTATAAGCTAATAAACTAATAGTAGTATAGGGTGAATGATAAAGATTAGTTATCCATTGTAGCTGGTAATAAGAAAGTATCTAATAATTTGAATTTTAGTAGCTCCCATACTTATAGCTCTATCTACAATCTTTTTAGGAACATTAATTAATGCTTGTTCAACAAATCGAGCATAAATACTTACACCCAACTAGTGTAAGAGGCAAGATTGCTGCAATATTCTCAAAAATGATGTTTTGAAATAGAAATCTATTTACAGGGATTAATATGAATACAAAAATTAGAAATGGAACACTACGTAGGGGCATTAAGAGAAATGCTAAGTCCTTCATAAACTGCTCTATTTTTTTAATAAATAATCACGACTGAAAGCAAAAAGCATGATACCTAGTGGTAGGAAATGAAGAATACTGTTAACATTGAGTAAATCATCATATAGTTTGTTTCCCAAAAATGCTTTCATAATACCATCGTAATTAGCTTTAAATAAATCAATCATTTAATAAAAACTCCTTTACGTAGTTATAGTAATTACTGTCGTAATCATCTTTTGCATTTTTGTTAGGTACGACAATATCTTTTATTGTAGAATCATCGATAACTACTACTCGATCACAAAAGTTCTTAAGTAAAGATAAGCTGTGTGAAATCATTACAATTGAAATGTCAGTTGTTGTTCGTAATTTATTTAATAAAGCGAAAATCTCTTTTTCACTGTTAGTGTCTAGAGCGGAACTAATTTCATCACATAGTAGAACTTCTGGTTCTTGTAGCAGTGCCATAGCGATAGCAACTTTTTGTTGTTCTCCACCACTTAGGCTTCCACAAAGACTATTTTTTAGTCTTGTAATATTCATGAATTCAAGAATATCATCTATTTTCTTTTTATCAACAGAAACCTTATTTAGTTTGTATACTAAACTTAAATGATAATATACAGTTTTGTTATCGATTAGATTTGAGTGTTGGAATATATATGCTAGATTTTTCTAGTATTTCTAAGGGTACTTGCATCCATATTTTTTTATAGAAGAGTTTTTATATAAAATATCTCCACTATCATATGATACGATACCGTTAATCATTTTTAAAATAGTACTTTTTCCTGTACCATTTCTACCGATTATTCCAATAACTTCTTTCTTATTGATATCAAATGATATATTTTCAAGTTTGAAGTTAGCATCTTTATATTGTTTTGATACGTTTTTAATTGAACTATCATAATATACCTCCAAGATAAACTATACCACTTTCGGAAAAGGATTTCAAGGACTTTGTTTAATTTTTTTGAAAAAAATGTTTGTATTGTTCTAGTGCTTGTTTGATAGTATTTGTAAATCTGTTAGTATTATTTTACGAAGTTTGTAGTGGTACAGTTTAATGTTGTAGATATAATGATGAGAAAATATGATATTGTTTTATAGAAAAAGGATAACCATTATCATAGTAATATGTATAAGGATTATAGAATTTTTTCTTAGTTAAATTGTATTAGAATAATTTAATTAATGTATTTTTGAGTTCTATTTTTATGTTGAACTATTCAATAAAAATAATAAAAAATAGTAAAAATATTTTTCTAAAATTGTTCTTATATAATTCTTTTATTTATTTACTCTAATCGTATATAATTAAAGTTGTGACTTAAGGAGGTAATCTATGAGGAAATTGACAATAGTAGATATAGCAAAAATGGCTGGAGTAGGTACTACTACTGTCTCTAGATATTTTAATGGTGGAAATTTAAAAAGAAACTTATGAGAGAATTAAAGAAATAGTTGATAAATACAATTATACACCGAATACTTTTTGCCAAGGCATTAAAAAGTACAGATAGCAAAAATTATTGGTGTAATAGTTCCATGTTTACACTCTTTTGTAAGTGGAAATACTTTAAAATATCTAGATAAAGAATTAAAAGAAAATAATTATGAGACATTAATAATGAATGCTAATTTTGATGAAAATAAACAATTAGAATATATTAAGAAATTAGCAAGAATGAACGTAGATGGGATAATTTTTATTACCGACAACTATGAGTAAAACGTATGAAGATACAATAAAATCTGTAGATGTTCCTGTTGTAATGTTAGGTCAAGAAGGAGAATATACTTATAGCGTCGAGTATAATGATTTTTAATGCTGCTAGAGATTTAACCAATTATGTTCTAGCTAATGGACATAAGAAAATTGCATACCTAGGGTAAGTGAGGAAGATATTGCTGTAGGATACTATAGGAAAATTAGAGTAGTAAGAACTTTAGAAAAGTATGGTTTAAGTCCCTAAAAAAATATACTTATTAGTAATTTTTGGTATGGAAGAAGCATATGATGTTGTAAAAGAAAATATAGAAAAGTTGAAAGATGACAGTTGTTTAATTTGTGCCACTGACAATCTAGCTTATGGTGCTATGAAAGGCACTTGAAGAAGAAGGTTTAAGTGTTGGTGAAAAATTATTCAGTTGCTGCGTTTGGAGATTATACTTCATCTGCTTTATTAAAATCCCCATTAACAACTATAAAAATTTGATTTAAAAGATGCAGCGAAGCAAACAGTTAGCATGTTACTTAATGTTATAAAAAGAAGAGACAGCTATGAAACTATTAATAGGTTATGATTTAAAAAAACAAGAAATAGTGTAGTTGATTTTAAATAAATATGGAGAATAAGAATGACGAATATAAAAGCGATTTTTTTGATATTGATGGAACGATAAGAAGTTTTAAAACTAAAACTATTCCGGAAAAACACTGCAAATACTTTAAGAAAGCTAAAAAGAAAAAGGAATTAAAAATTTTTATAGCTACAGGAAGAGCACCATTTCATACGACATTTTTTAAATGATTTGTTAGATTTTAAGTTTGATGGGTATATTACAATAAATGGACAGTATTGTTATTTAGAATCTGGAGAAGTTTTAAATGATAAGATTTTTATCAAAAGATGATATAAAAAAATGTTCTTCCTTATTTTTAAAGAGAATAATATAGCTTGTGATTTTGCATTATTAGATGGAGCTTTCATGAATCTGAAAAACTCGAGGGTTAAATGGTTAGAAGATGAATTAGGTGATCCAGAGAGATTTAAAGAAGATCCATCAGCTTACGATAAGGCTGTTAGTGAAAAAGTATATCAACTTAATGTATTTGTCTCTGAAGAGGAAGAAGCGGGATTCTTAGCTTATATGCCTAATTCAAAAGCAGCTCGTTGGACAACTCATTTTACAGATGTTATTCCAAAAGATGGTGGAAAAAATACTGGAATTGATGCGATTATTTCTCACTTTTGGTATAAAAGTTAGAAGAAACTATGGCTTTTGGTGATGGTGGAAATGATATAGATATGTTAAAACATGCTGGAATAGGTGTAGCAATGGAAAATGCAGGTGATAATGTTAAAGAAATAGCGGATTACATTACAACTAGTGTAGATGATGATGGAATTACTCATGCTCTAAAACATTTTAATGTATTATAAGGATAAAATGGGAGTGACTCAGCAAAGAAATTGTTATTTTGTCGAGTCACTCCCTTTAAAGTTTATTGGGATATTGATAAAACTACGGTATATTTAAATTTTTATATAAATTATTTTTGGATTTAGAGCTTTTGAGTAACTCTGTTTTTTAATCACTAAATTGTTTTAAAAATAGATTGACGCATTCTTTTGGCATAATGACGGTAAGTTTATCATTTGCTTTCTAGAATTGTACTTCCTTTTGGTACTGATTTCACGACCAGAACGTTCGATATGAGAAACAAGAACACCTTTTGTCCAATCGATTTCACGAATTTCTTTTTCCTATTAATGAACTATCATTTGATATAGTAGTTAGAATTTCTACTTCCATTTCTAGTTCATCATCTCTAGTTTATTACTAGTTAAAGATTCGATCAAGTAAATATTCGTAAACCGGCTTTTGTTCCCAAGTATATTTGCAGTGATATATGCAAATAAGCAACATAGTGCGATTGGTAGGAAATAATTTAGTTTTTGTGTCATTTCAAATAATAAAATTATTGAAGTAATAGGGACTTCGCACAATTGCAGTTAAGTAACCTGACATAGATAGTATTACAAATAATGCAGTATATTTAGCATCAAAAAAGTTACTAAACAATGTTCCTAGTATTGCTCCTTGAATTAAAATAGGTAAGAATATACCGCCTGCGACTCCTGATGTAAAAGAAATAAGTGAAAATAGAGTTTTTATAAAATATAAGAGTTAATAAAAACATAAAAGCTAAATTTATTCTCTATCAGAAATTCTACTAAACTATGACCGCTACCAAGCACTATTGGATAAAAATAAATAATCCGAATGAAATTATAAATGCTACTTGAGGTCTAAATACTATATTTAATCTAAAATATTCATAAATTTTTGAAAAAGTATTTTTTTATAGTAACATTATAAAATGTCCCAAATATTCCTAATAGAATTCCTAATAAAAACAACCCAAGGATAAATACTTACTTCAACATAGTGTATTTTCAGGAAATTTGAAAATAGCAGTAAGTCCAAAAATATACTGACCAACTATATTTGCTACTACAGCAGCACTGAAACAACAGATAACGATAGTTATTTGCTTTATGTACTTCTTCTATAGAAAATAAAACACCAGCAAGTGGAGCTCCAAAGGCGATGGATAGACCTGCACTAGCACCACAAGTAATAAGATACTTTTCTTTTACGCTATCCTTTTTTAATATTCTAGAGACGAGTTTTCCACTCATTGCACCTAGTTGAATAGAAGGGACCTTCACGTCCAAGTGATAAAACCACCGAGACTTGCCGTTAATCCACCAGTTATTTTATAAATTAGAACTCGTAATGGATTTGAATTTAATCTACCGGTAATTTCTGCAGAAACTTGAGGAATTCCACTTCCACTAGCCATTGGTTCACGTTTTAATAGAAAACCAGAAAATCAAGGCTAGTAAGATTAGAATTAGTAAAAGACCTATTTTTATAAATAAGCCCAGTTTTAATAAAATCGGCTGTGTAATGAACAAGTTTCTCACTATAACCGATAAGAAGTCTGTAACTAGCACCGACAATTCCAGCAGCTAAACCTACTAAAAATTCCATCAATTAATAAAGAGGATTCAATTTTTTAAATTTTTTTATTTTTCAATTTTACTAATTTTTTGATATTTTCATCCAGATCTCCTTTCTTAAAAAAATAGTGTATAATAACATTTTTACTCCTAAATTTTACAAAAATCAAAAATATTTTTATTTATACAATTTATTATTAAAAAAATACAAAATGTATGCTAAAAATATAATTATATGATGAAAGGAGTAAACGTAATGAAAATATTTCTTAATTATAGTAATTGTATTATTAATTATTGTATCTGGATTATATGCATTTTGGCTTAAATTACTAAAAGGAAAACCAGGAAGAATTGCTGGAGCTGATGTTGAGAAGAAAACATTCTGAAGAAGCTTTAGTAGTTGACGTTCGTTGGCGAAAAGAATATGCAAGAGGGTCACGCTATAAATGCCGTGAATCTTCCGATTAAAGCTTTTTTAAAAATGGTAGCGATGTACTTGATGACTACAAAGATAAAGATATAATTTTTATATTGTGTAGTTGATGTAACATCACGTGCTACTGAGAAGTTGCTTTAGAGAACGTGGATTCACAAAACTTCATATTGGTGATGGTATAAAACAATATGACTATGGAAAAAGCTATCTATAGCAATGCCTTTATTATCAGAATTCAAATATCGAATCTCAGCAAGCAAAAAAATAAACAATTATTAAACCTTGGTTCTGAAGTATTAAGTGATGAAGAAATTAAAGTTTCACCTGAAGAAAGTAGATAATGTATTAGATAGATTAGATAAATCTTCAGAAATTTTTGTTTATAGTGAAAAACCTGAGTCAAGTAAAAGCGGTATGTAAGAAACTTGGTTTAGATGGATATACAATTATTAATTTAGTTGAACCGTTTAGTACTGCTAGTTATAGAAATGCATTTTATAACAAAAAAACGATTATATCGAAAGTCAAGATGAAAAAGAAGCTGCGACTTGCAGTGCTTGAGGGTAGAATTTAAAAACGATAGGTTATCGTTTATAATGATTTTCAATCAAATTTGAGAGTAACTAGATAAAATAGATTTTTCAAATAATCTTATTTTTATGAGTTACTCTTTTATTTTTGCTGTTCTATTATATTAATTTAATGCGTTTACTATAAAAAATATACAAATTAGGTTATAATAGAGATGATGGAAAATATGAAACAGAGGATAAAAATATGAGGATTTTACATGTGTTAGCTCAACTTCCGATAAAAACAGGAAGTGGCGTATATTTTACTAATGTTATAGATGGACTAAAGGGATTTAACGTAGAGCAAGCTGCTATTTATGCTACGACATCAGAGTATAATTTTAATTTTGTAGACGAAAAATTTGAAGTTGAATTTCAAGGGAAAGATATCAGCTTTCCGATTGTTGGAATGAGTGATATTATGCCATACGATAATACGCTGTACAAAAATATGACAGATGAAATGATGGCATCTTGGCAAGCGGAATTTCGTAAAAAATTGATCCAAGCTAGAGAGGAATTTAGACCAGATGTAGTAATTACACATCATTTATGGATTTTGAGTTCTATGGTTTGTGATGTTTTTGAAAATGAAAAAATTATAGGAATATGTCACAATACAGATATAAGACAAGCTGAGAAAAATCATGTAATGAAAGACAAGTATGTAAAAAGTCTTGGGAAGTTAGATAAGATATTGGCATTAAGTAGTGGTGTTATAGATGGAATAGCTAACATTTATAATTATCCTGTAGAAAAAAATTGTGAATATTGGTGCAGGGATATAATGAGAAAAATCTTTTACCCTACAGAAAAATATGAAAAACATGATAATGTGAAAAATTTTTATATGCAGGAAAAATTTGATGAGTCAAAAAGGTTTTTTATGAATTAATTAAAGCTTTTTAGATTATTAGAGAAAAAGACACTAAAGTAGAATTAGAATTAATAGGAATTTGAAAGATGAAGATAGACCTAGAGTTGAGTCTCTAGTTGGTGATTCTAAGAGAATAAGAATTTATAATGCTGTTGATCAAGTTCATCTAGGCGAGATTATGCGTCATAAAGATATATTTGTATTACCTTCTTATTTTGAAGGGACTGGGACTAATCGCAGTTGAGGCATTAGGAAGTGGGCTTAGAGTAGTTGCTACTGAGATAGAAGGGACTTATAGAATTTCTTGGAGAAAAAAATAAATAATTCTGAGATAATTGAGTATGTAAAAATGCCGACTATTTATGATACTGATAAAGCTGTAGAAGAAGAAAAGCCAGCTTTTTGTAGAAAGACTAGTAGAAACTTTAGAAGTTATGATAGAAAGAACGAGAGAAGAGCGCGAGATTCCAGCTTATTTACTTGAAGAAATTGAGCGACATTCTTGGAAGAAAAGATAGAAACAATTTATAAATTGTTGTAAAAATGAATAATTAGAAGATATATTTAGAAGTACAAAAGAAATTTATAAAAAAATAGTGATATATAAATATAGTATGAGGGCGACTCAAAATATCGCTTTTTAAAAATGTGATTTTTGTAGTCGTACCTCTTTTATAATTTCTAGAATTAAAATTAGGAGATTTAAATGGATAAGATAATATTAATAGATGGGAATAGCTTAAGTTATCGTGCTTTTTATGCTATGCCAGCTTTTAAAAAAAAAAAAGGTCTATATACTAATAGTGTTTATGGATTTACATTGATGTTAGAAAAAATATTAGCGGATACTAATCCAAAGTATGCATTAGTTGCCTTTGATAAAGGAAAACAAACTTTTAGACACCAAAGTTATGAAGCGTACAAAGGTACTAGGGATAAAACTCCTAGTGAGTTAGTAGAGCAATTCGGTTATGTTAGAGAACTTCTGGATTCATATGGAATAAAGTATGAAGAACACTTTGATTATGAAGCGGATGATATTATCGGGAGTTACGCTAAAATCGCTGAAAAAGAAGGCTTGGAAGTTATAATAGTAACTGGAGATAAGGACTTAACTCAACTTGCTAGTGAGAATATAACAATCTATTATACTAAACGTGGAGTTACGGATATAGATTATTACACGCCAGAATTTATTGCTGAAAAATACGGATTAACTCCAGAACAGATCGTTGACATGAAAGGCCTTATGGGAGATAAGAGCGATAATATCCCAGGGATTGCTGGAGTAGGAGAAAAAACTGCCATAAAACTATTAACTGAATATAAAACTGTAGAGAAATGTACTAGAAAATATTGACAATATTAGTGGTAAAAACTTAAAAGAACGTCTAACAGAAGGTCGAGAAGATGCTCTGTTAAGCAAAAATTAGCAACTATTTATACGGAAGTTCCAGTTGACAATAAGTTAGAAGATTTAACTTATAGTGAGAATATAGAGCTTAAAAAGAGAGTTGTTTGAAAAACTTGAGTTTGTTTCATTTTTAAGAAAATTATCACAAGAAAAATTCTACTGAAGATATAGAGGTAACTAATGAAGAAACAGTTACTCCTAAAAAAAGGAAATTAATATTATTTTTAGCGGATAAAAATACAAAAATAGATTTTACCGATAGTGCTCTACATGTTGAGTGTTACAGAGGATTACCATAACTCAGATGTTGTTGGAATAGTAGTCTTTAAAGAAGGAGCTGCTTATATTTTAGTGAAGAACAATTTTTCACTAATGAATTTGTAGTAGAATATCTTCAAAGTGAATTTGGTTAAAAACAGTATATGACTTTCAAAAAGATTTTTATTTATAGCGAAGAGAAACGGTGTGATATTAATGGAGAAGTTTTTCGATGTGAAAGATAGTATCTTATCTAATCGATGTGAATGCAAAAACTGAAATTGATAAAATCATCTTTTAACTATCTTGGAAAAATAATAAGTAGTGATGAAGAAATATATGGCAAGGGTGCCAAAACGAACTTTACCAGCTCAAGATATCATTAATCCATATATAGCAGGAAGTTGCAGAGAGTATTTCACTTATGAAACCGTTGATGGAAGAAAAACTTGCTGAAGAGAATATGACGGATTTATATAAAAGATATAGAGATTAAAGTTGCAAAAGTTTTGGCTAATATGGAATTTGAAGGTATACATGTTAGTAAAAAAGCACTTGAAGAAATGAGTGCTGAGTTTGATGAAAGAATTAAAACTTTAGAATCTAGCATATATACTTTAGCAGGTTCTGAATTTAATATTGCTTCACCCTAAACAGTTAGGAGTGGTATTATTTGAAGATTTAGGACTACCACCGATTAAGAAAACAAAAACTGGATATTCTACAGCTGTAGAAGTGTTAGAACAACTTCAACATAGTCATGAAATTATTCCATTAATTATGGAGTACAGAACTATTACAAAATTAAACTCAACTTATGCAAAAGGGTTAGTGAAAGATATTACTCGTGAAGGAAAAATTCATACACGTTATGAGCAGACTCTAGCTCAAACAGGTCGTTTATCTTCAGTAAATCCTAATCTTCAAAATATTCCAACGAGAATTGAAGAAGGTAAAAATTAGAAAAGCATTTGTTCCAGCATCAGAAGATAGAGTAATATTATCTATTGACTATTCTCAGATAGAGCTTCGAGTATTAGCTCATATAGCAGCAAGATAAAGGAATGATAGATGCATTTAAGCATGATGTAGATATTCATACTAAAACAGCTAGTGATGTTAATGGAGTGAGTCTTGATGAAGTAACATCTTCAATGAGACGAGAAGCTAAAAGCAGTTAACTTTCGGTATTGTTTATGGAATTTCTGACTTTTGGTTTATCTAATAATTTAGGCATTACTAGAAAACGTGCAAAAAGAATTTATCGATAAGTATTTAGAAACATTTAAAGGTGTTGATAAATATATGACTGATATCGTAGAGTTTTGCGAAGGAACACGGTTATGTAGAAACTCTATTTAATAGAAGAAGAGCATTACCAGATATTAATGCTAAAAAAACAAGATTGTAGCTAATCTGAATGCGCGTATTGCCATGAATTCACCAATTCAAGGAACTGCTGCGGATATTATAAAAATAGCTATGGTTAATGTATTTGAGTATTTAGAAAAACAAAAGTAGATGCAAAATTATTATTACAAGTACATGATGAATTAATCTTTGATGTTAATAAAGATATAGAAGAAGATTTTACAAAAAGAAATGATTAAAATTATGGAAGAAGCGGCTAATTTAGATGTTCAACTTAAAAGCTGAAGCAAGTAGTGGAGCGTCATGGTATGATGCTAAGTAGTATGAAATAAATGTAAATCTAGATAATATATAATATATACATAAAGGAGAATGATAACTATTTTTATGGAAATACTATCATTCTCTTAATTTATTATATGAAAGGGTGTTTTTATGGAAGAAAAACAAAGTTTTGTTAAAGAAATCCAAAGTAAAACATCTAATTACCTTATCACTTGGTGGAGTTATAGGAACGGGTATCTCTTAGTTCAAATTACTTGATTCAAGAAGTAGGGGGAGTAGGAACGATTATTGCATATCTTATTAGTGCATTATTACCACAAGAAAAAGGCAGGGTTATATGAGAGTCCATTTGTAATAATTTTAACTAATATAGAAATTTCATAAAAGAGGATATAAAAAAATATTTTCCAGAAATCCCTTTCAGAAAATACTCGAAAAATAATCTGAAAAATAATATTATTTTTAAAAAGATAAAATAACTAGTTTTTCTTTTTAATTTTCAAATATATTACAACTTAAATAACTTATAAAAAAATATTATGAAATAATGAGTGATAAGTAATATCATTTTCAAAAAGTTAGTTTAAAACTATTATTTTAGTTGATAAAACTAACTTTTTATTTTTGAAAATAAAAATGAAAAATAGTTTACATAAAAATTTATAAAAAAATCTAAAAAGGTTCTTAAAAAAATAAAAAGTTTACAAAATAGTGTGATATTTGATATAATTAATTAAAAACAATATTACATTATAAATGTAAAAATAACATTCTAAGGAGATGTAGTTATGAATAACAATCCATTGGTTAACGCAAGAGAACAAATTAAAGGTGCTTGTGAAGTATTAGGTTATAAAGAAGAGGTATATGAATCATTAAAAGATCCACAAAGATTTATTGAGATTTCTATTCCGGTTCGAATGGATAATGGTGAGGTAAAATACTTTAAAGGATTCCGTTCACAACATAACGATGCGATTGGTCCTACAAAAGGTGGGATTAAGATTCCATCCACTTGTAACAGCAGACGAAGTTAAAGCATTATCAATTTGGATGACATTTAAATGTGCAGTCGCTAACCTTCCGTATGGTGGAGGTAAAGGTGGTATTATTGTAGATCCAAAAGATTTATCTAAAGGTGAATTAGAAAGACTTTCTAGAGGATATATTCGAGGATTATACAAATACCTAGGTGAAAAACAAGATGTTCCTGCACCAGACGTAAATACAAATGGTCAAATCATGTCTTGGATGATTGATGAATATAATGTGCTTACAGGAGAACAAGGTGTTGGAACTTTAACAGGTAAACCATTGGAATTAGGTGGTTCATTAGGAAGAACACAAGCTACAGGATATGGTGTAGCACTTGCTGCAAAACTAGCATTAGAAAAATTAGGAAAATCTACACAAGGTGCGAAATTTGCCGTTCAAGGATTTGGTAACGTTGGTAGTTATACTGTAGATACTGCTGTTAAATTTGGAGCAACAGTTGTTGCAGTAACTGAACGTGATGATGATGGTGTTCAATATGCGGTTTACCGTGAAGAAGGATTATCATACGCTGAACTTCAAGAATGTAAAAGATAAGAAAGTTAGATTCCATACATTACCAAATACAAAACGTTTAACATTTAGATGAATTCTAGGCATTAGATGTAGATGTACTTTTGTCCATGTGCATTAGAAAATGCTATTGATGCTAAAAGAAGCAGTTTAATTAAAAGCTCCTGTAATTTCAGAAGGTGCTAATGGTCCTGCTACATTAGAAGGTGACAAAGCATTACGAGAAAAAGGTGTTGTAGTAATTCTGACATTCTTGCAAAATAGTGGTGGTGTAACTGTATCTTACTTCGAATGGGTACAAAACTTACAAGGATACTACTGGACTGAAGAAGAAGTAGTTGAAAAACAAAGCAAGAGTAATGACAAAAGCATTTAATGATATTTGGGAAGTGAAAGAAAGATTTGATATCCCAATGAGAAAAAGCTGCGTATGTAAACTCTATTGAAAAAAATTGTTAAAAATATGAAAGCTAAAAAGGTAAATTAAGCTAATTGCATTAGAAAAGTAATGAATCGACAGAGGATAAGACTACTGTCGATTCATTTTTATCTATTTGAGAGTGTTTCTAGTATATAATCATCGAATTGATGTTGAAATATTTTTCTTTGTAATCTAAAAATTTGTAGTGTTGAACCTCTATATCATTAAGGGAATCAATTAATTTTAGTTGTGCAGAATGAGGTGTTTTAGGACTTAGATATGAAAGTGCATAGTGAACTTTTTGACTAATTGAGCTACTAATATTAAGTATATCGATTGAATCTAGGATACTATACAAATAGTCAGTTTTTTCTGGTAGGTCAATTTCAAAATTATATAATTTTTTTAAATATTGGATGTTTTTGAATATAAGTATTTTTTTATATCGCAAAGTGAACAATCTGATATAAAAGAGTTCTGTTACTGAATCGAAAATAATTAGCACAAACCAAGCTAATCGCAGCACCTTGTCCAAGGCCTGTTGTAATTATATCCTTGTTTGGAAATATCATTTCAGTAATATGGATAGTATCTAGTGCATCTTGGAATACTAGATTATAGTAGGGATATCTCGTTGTTACAATCTAGAAATGGGAAATGAGAACAAGGGGTGTTATTTTTCACTATTACCAGCTTGACCTCTAATATGCATAGATACTAGTGCGTAATCTAGCATACTATATTTTGCTAGTTTAAAATAAATCTTTATTTTTAACTTTAAATTCAGGAAAATCGACGATAACTCCTTTTAACTATTGAGTTAGGAATAACTAGATCTCAACTCGATTTTTGGAATTATCTGTGCCTAGAAAAGTTATTTTTTTATATTTAGCAAAAAGGATGAGGTGTATTTAGTGTAGATTCTACAAAATCAAATTTTTCTATATTTTTCTAATTTCATTTAAAGCTCCTATTTTTCTTCAAGTAAAAAGTTGAATACTTCATCATTAAAATGTGGGATATTCTCATGGTAGTACTTTTTGTAAATACATTTTTTCTTTTTACTTTTCAATATTGTTAAATACCTTTTTCTTGAGTTTCTTTTGGACAGTCTTTCATCAAGATTAGAAATCCCAAATAAGATATTGCATTTAAGTAGTTTAGCGAAAATTCAAAGTATCAATATAATAAAGATTATTCAAGAAAGATTTGGTGTTTTTCTCCTTTAGTATTAAACCATCTTCCATGATGAGTAAATTCTGCGTATGCATTGTTTCTATTATCAAGATCATAGAAGGTTTGGAAATCTGAAAGGAAAAGGATATAAACTTATGCATTTTTGTAACACTTTTTATTTAATGCAGCAAACATTATAGAAAAAGCTCCACCTTGAGAAGCGCCATAGCTAGCTATGTTTTGAGAATCGACGTCATCAAATGAGCTAACTATTCTAGAAAGAATAAGAGTATCTAAAATATTTTTGTAAAATATCATATTTTCTATATTTTCGTCTAGACCTATTGTAAGATGCCCAAAAACTGAAGGAGAAGAATTACTTTTGTCTTTACTTAATCCGCCTTGATTTCTAAAAATCTATTGCGACTACATCGTATCCAAAAAGAAGCGAAAGGTAGACTTTTCTAACCAGTTTCTACTAGAAGCGGGATAGCCGTGGAAATAGAAAAGTATAGGAATAGGTTTGTTTGGATACAGAGTTCTATACTTTATATTTTTTTATATATTTAGCGTATATTGTTGAGTTATCAAAACTCTTTAAAATGTTAAATTATAAAATTCTATATTTTCAAATTTAGAAAATGAAGTTTTTTCCAAACTTGTAGTTAATTTGAAGGTTATTTATATAGTTTATTTTTCTTGACCAAAAATTTTTGGAACTTATTTGCGCTATTCATTAAAAATCTCCTATTTTTAGCGTTTTTCAATTACTTAATATAGTATCACTCGAAAGAAAAAAATATCCATCAATATGAATTACTAATAGATTGGAAGAAACTATAAAACTTATAGGTAGTATAATAATTGAAAAAGTTTATATGTAGTAAAATTATTTATTAATGACTAAAAATAAGGAAAGAGGTTAAATTAAAACCATATGGATCTCAGTATCTTAATTAAAATATTTATAATTATATTATTACTTATTGCCTCAGCAATATTTGTAATGTTTGAGTTTGCACTTGTTAAGCTTAGGCCAACAAGGGTGAATGAATTAGTAGAATCAGGAAATAGAAACAGCAAAAATATTAGTTAAAATGGTAGAACAATTAGACCATTATCTATCTGCAACGCAGTTAGGTATAACAATTGTTTCTTTAGGATTAGGATGGATTGGGGAATCGACATTCCATTCTTTATTTAATCCAATTTTTGAATTGCTTCATTTAAATGAGGCTGTCACACATACAATCTCATTAGTAGTATCATTTGGATTTATGACACTATTGCATGTGGTTCTAGGAGAATTGGTTCCTAAAACGATAGCGATACAATCTGCAGAAAAAACATGTCTTCGTGTTGCTTGGCCAATGTATATGTTTGATAAAGTAATGCGTCCGCTAGTTTGGCTACTTAATTCATTAGCGAATGTTATAGCAAAAATGTTTGGTTTTGAACCAGCATCAGAGCATGATGATATTCATAGTGAACAAGAATTAAGAACGATAATGAAATCTTCAAGAGCACATGGTCAAATAAATGATGTAGAATATCGTTATGTAGAAAGAGTGTTTGAATTTGATAATAAAATTGCTAAGGAAATTATGACACCTAGAACAGAGGTTGAAGCAATAGATATGAGTGACTCTCTAGGAATTATCATGAGACAACTAAAACAAGAAGAATATACTAGATATCCGGTTATTGAAGACGGAGATAAAGATCGCATTTTAGGGATTTTTAAATGTTAAGAAATTATTGTTTGCTGATAAACCTTTGGAAAATACTAAAAGATTTAGAAGAATATATAACACCGGCTATAAAAATATTCGAACATACACCGATTTCTCAAGTTTTAGCAACTATAAAACAAAATAGGGAACATATGATAGTTATTACTGATGAATATGGTGGAACTAGTGGTGTAGTTACTTTAGAAGATATAGTTGAAGAAATTACGGGAGAAATTCGAGACGAGTTTGACGAAGATGAACAAAGTTTAGTTAAAAAATTAAAAAATGGACATTATCTTATCGATGGCTGGGTGCCAATTCAAGATGTGAATGCACTATTCCATGTTCAACTTCCGCACGAAGAAGTTGATACAATTGGAGCTTATGTTTATTTAGAAAAATATGAGGCGAAAGTTGGAGCAGTATATTCAATAGATAAATTAACTTTTGTTGTAAGAAAAGTAGAAGAAAATCAAATACGAACTTTAGAAGTTTGGAAAGAAAAATAATCATAAAAAGAGAAGATAGTTTAGTAAAGCTATCTTCTCTTTATTATTCATGATATGATAAATAGTATAGTTAATTAAAATCAACTTAAAAATGATGTATACCCTTTACTATTCCGAACAATAATGGTATTATATACATATAATATACGAATAGAAATATATTGAATGTATATAGTATGGTAATGTTACCAAATATGCTATGTAAGGAGTATAAGATGAAGTTAAAGAGAAGTGAAAGAATAGTAGTAATGACGGAGTATTTATTAAATAATCCGAATAAATTAATTCCATTAACATATTTCGTTTCAAAAATTTAATCAAGCTAAATCTTCGATAAGTGAAGATATACACATAATAAAAAAATGGTTTTAAAGAAGAAAAATATGGAGAAGTTAAAACTTTAGCAGGAGTTAGTGGTGGTGTTATCTTTACACCAACTTTAGTTGAAGAAGATGCTAAAGAAATTCTTAGTGGTTTTCTTGATAAAAATTAAATGATGGAAACCGTTTGTTAGCTGGTGGTTATATCTTCATGTCTGACATAATAGGGTGATCCTAGTCTGATGAATAAGTTAGGACGAGTGGTTGCTACTGTCTATAAAAAAATAAAGAAGTAGATGCAGTGGTAACTGTTGCGACAAAAGGTATTCCAGTAGCTTATGCCATAGCTTCGATATTAAATAAACCTGTAATTATCATAAGAAGAGATAATAAAGTTACAGAAGGAACTACTGTTGCGATAAACTATGTTTCAGGATCTACTAAGAAAAATAGAAACAATGATTTTATCTAAACGAAGTTTAAATACAGGATCAAAAAGTACTATTAGTTGATGACTTTTATGCGTGGAGGAGGAGTCCTTACAGGTATGGAAAGTCTTATGAATGAGTTTGATGTTAGATGTTGTTGGTAAAGTAATAATCACACAGTGTTTTGATTCGCCAAGAGAACATGAAGATGATTACCTATACCTTATCAAAAATTGAAAAATATTGATGAATTTAATGGAACTTTTCGATGTAAAAATTAGGGAATGTTATTGAAAAAAATTAAGACAAGTAGAAAAAGAGGATGTTGAAAAATGAGTAATAATAGATATGCAGTAATCTTGCAGCTGGAAAAAGGAACTAGAATGCAATCAAAACTATATAAAGTATTGCATAAAGTGTGCGATAGAACAATGGTTGAACTTGTATTAGATAGCCTTAATGATTTAGAGATGCAAGAAGTGATAACAGTAGTTGGTCATGGAGCTGAAAGAGTAAAAGAGGTTCTAGGGAACAGAACTAAGTTTGTACTTCAAGCAGAACAATTAGGAACTGCTCATGCTGTAAAAAGTAGCAAAAGATGAATTAAAAAGACAAAGAAGGTACAACTATTGTAATGTATGGAGATACACCTTTAATTCGTCCTGAGACTATTAATAGCATGCTAGATCATCATGAGAAATACAAAATGCAAAAAGCAACTGTATTAACAGCAATAGCAGATGATCCATTTGCTTATGGTCGTATAATTCGTGATGTGAATGGAAAATTAGTGAAAAATTGTAGAAGAGAAAAGATGCTACAGAACAAGAGAAGAAAAATTAAAGAAATAAACTCAGGAATTTATTGCTTTTGATAATAAATTATTATTTGAAATGTTAGAAAAAGTAAAAATGATAATAATCAAGGTGAATATTATCTTCCAGATGTACTAGCTTTTAATTAGAGAACAAAAAAAGAAATTATTGAAACTTATCTATGTGATGATTTTTGATGAAACATTTGGTGTTAATGATAGAGTAGCATTAGCTTATGCTGAAAATGTTATGAGAAATAGAATAAACACAAAACATATGCTAGCGGGTGTTACTTTAGTGGATCCTACAAATACATATATAGCACCTAATGCTGTAATTGGTCGTGATACAACAATTTATCCAAACGTTACAATTAAATCTAATACTGTAATTGGAGAAGACTGTCAAATCAAACCTAATTCATACTTAGAAAACGCACAGATAGGAAATGGGGTAAAAGTGTTATCTTCTACTATTAGTGATTCAAAAATTGGAGATTATACAAGTGTAGGTCCATACTCACACATTAGAAATAATTGTGAGTTAGGTCAACACGTAAGAGTTGGTAACTTTGTTGAATTAAAAAATACTACTTATGGTGATGGATCTAAAACAGCTCATTTAAGTTACTTAGGTGATACTGAAGTAGGAAGCAATACAAACATTGGTTGTGGAACAATTACGGTAAACTATGATGGTAAAAATAAATATAGAACTAAAAATCGGTAGTGATGCATTTTATAGGATGTAATCTCAAACTTAATAGCCCCTTTAGAAATTGGTGATGGTGCTGTGAGTTGCAGCAGGAACTACTGTTACAGAAAAATGCTCCATCTGATGCTTTAGTAATAGCAAGGTGAAACAAGAGAAATAAAGAAGGATATGCTAAAAAAATGCCTGCAGGGTAGAAAAATCGTAAAATATTATGATAATAGAAAGCAATAAGGGTGTTATAGTAAAAAAATATCAAATATTAAACTGTATCAATAAAATTTTTAAAAATATTCAATATATTTATTTCAAAGTGAAAAATATACATAAAATAATATAGAAGAGGATGAAAAATAAGTAAAATTAGTTATTTTTCGTCCTCTTCATCTTGAAATAGTTCTATAAAAAGTATATAATTACATATGTATAGAATGTGTTATAAATAAAATATTTGTATTATAATAAAAATATAAGGAGGAATCATTATGAAATCAAAACACCAAAAAATATTAGAATATATAAAGAGCTTACCGATTGGTAGCAAGATTTCTGTACGTCAAGTAGCTAAAGAACTGAAAGTTAGTGAAGGAACTGCATATCGAGCAATAAAAGAATCTGAAAATCGTGGTTTTGTATCATCGATAGAACGTGTTGGTACAGTGAGAATTCAGAAGAAAGAACGTGATAATGTAGAAAAATTATCATATTCAGAGATTGTAAATATAGTAAGTGGACAATTAATCGCAGGACGTGGAGGAGTTCATGAAATAGTTCAAGACTTTGCAATTGGGGCAATGGATTCTGAACAAGTAGGACAACACATACGAAAAGGTACATTATTAATTATTGGTAATCGTCCTAAAAATTATTGAGATGTCATTAGAAAAAGAATGTGCTATCTTAGTTACAGGAGGATATGTTCCAAATGATTCAATAAAAGCATTAGCTGATAGTAAAAATTTACCTTTAATTATTACACCACACGATACTTTTTCAGTAACTCATTTAATAAATCGTGTAACAAATGACCAAATTATTAAAAGAGATATAATTACTGTTGAAAGTATTTATATGAAAGTTGAGAAATCTATATACAATTAAATTTAAATAATACTGTTAAAAGATTGGTATGATTTACAATTAGAAGTAGGTCATACTACGATATCCCTGTAATTAATGAATATGGAAAATTAGTTGGTATTGTTACAGCTCGTGATGTTTTTCTTACAAGAAAAAAAGATGCACTTATAAAAAGAAGTTATGGAAAGAAAAGTAGCAACTACAACTTTAGAAACACCTATTTCTTCTGTAGCTAATACTATGTTATCAGAAGGTTATGAATTAATGCCTGTTATTGATGCGAAAAATACACTACTTGGTGTAGTTACTAGAAAAATAGTTATAAACTCATTATTAACAAATAATAGATTCCAAGAAGGTCATAATAATGATACATTTGATGAAATTATGCGTAAAGGAATTGTTCCTAGAGCAGATGGACTACAGGTTAAAAGTTATTCCACAAATGTTAGATCAATTTGGTACATTTTCTAGTTCAGCTTTTACTAAGTATTATTGATGAATCTATTCATATTACAAGTTATAATTACAATAGAAGTGAAGTTCTTATGCAAAAATACTACACTTTACTTTCTTAAAAATCTGTACCATTAGATAGAACAATCACAACAAAAAGTAAATATTTTTGGATATAGGTCGTAAAACAGCTAAATTTGATGTTGAAGTATATGATAAGACTGAATTAGTAGCTAAAAGCTATGGTAACTTGTCAAGTATTCCAAAAGAAATTAGAGAAAGAAGAAATTAGATGAATACAAACTACGAAAATTTATATGAGGAAATTTTTTTCAAAAAGATAAAGAAAATGATAAAAATTATAATTCATAGACATGAAAGACCAGATCCAGATGCATATGGATCTCAAGGGTGCAATGTATCAAATTATTAAAGAAAATTTTTCCTGAAAAACATCTGATAACTGTAGGTAAAGGATTCGCCTTCACTAGACTTCTTTATTTCAAAAATTCAGAAGTAACAGAAGAAGATTATAAGGAAGCTTTTAGTAATAGTAACAGATACAGCGAATTTTCCAGAATTGACGGGAAAATTATTTACAAAAAATAACTTTTCTAATAAAATCGACCATCATCCACCATTAGATAATTATGGAAGTATTAACTTTAGTAGATACAGAAGTTTCATCTTGTAGTGAATTAATATATAATTTTTATAAATATTTAAACAAAAAAATATAATATTAAAATTGAATGATGAAGCAGCAAAAATTACTTTTATCTTGGTATTGTAGGAGATACTGGTAGATTTTTATTCCCAAATACTTCAAATAATACTCTAAAAGTTGCTTTCAGAACTTATTAAGTATGATTTCAATATGAGTGCTCTATTAGATAAAATGGAAATTATCAGTGAAAATATTATGAGCTTTAGAGCGTTTATTTTTGAAAATTATGATGTTTATCAAGATGGAGTTGCATATCTGAAGATTACTAAAAGAAGATATGGATAAATATGGTGTAGATCCAGGAGAAGTTTCAACAGGAGTAAACTTTATTAAGAAGTTTACAAGGTCTGTATGCGTGGTGCTTTGCGATTGATGAGGGAAACAAAGTACGTGTTCGTATTAGATCTAAAGGGACCCTGTTATAAATACTTTAGCTGAAAAAGTATGCAGGTGGAGGTCACCCGTTAGCGAGTGGTGCAACGGTGAAAAATTGGGAAGAATTTGATGATTTATTAGATGATATGGCAAGAGTCGTTAGCAGAATATCTAAAAGAAAATAATATTAAATTAGAAAATTAGTGATAATATTTTCAGAATTTTTCTAAGATATTTTCAAAAATTACACTTGACACTATAAAAGTATAATGTTATACTTAATAGAAATTAATAAAAACCAATACTCGTATAAGTAATAAATGTAGTATTTAAAGAGAGTACCGTTAGCTGAAAAAGGTATAATATGAAAATTTATGAAAATGGTTCGAGTGGTTAATAAGGTAAACATAAATTGTAAACTTTGTTCGGCGATCCACGTTATAGGATAGACTATGTTAGTAGTTGTAATAAGTAAAATATAAGGTGGTACCGGTAAAACGCCCTTATTCCTGTAGGAGTAAGGGTGTTTTTTTATTTTTAAAAAGAGAAAGGAGATAGACATGATTGAATTAAAAAGTTAATAAGATTTATAATAATGAAAGTTCATGCTCTAAAAGATATTAATTTTAAAAAGTTGAAAAAAAGGTGATATTTACGGTATAATTGGTTATTCTGGTGCTGGGAAAAGTACGTTAGTGAGGCTGTTAAACGGACTTGAAGTGGCAACAGATGGAGAGGTAATTATTGATGGGGATGATTTCAATAAGATTACTGAAGAACAACGTAGATTAAAACGTCAAAAGAAATCGGAATGATTTTTCCAACACTTTCAATCTATTATGGAGTAGAACTGTTGCGGAAAAATATTGCATTTCCATTAGAAATTTTAGGGAAAATCAAAAGCTGAGATTAAAGAAAGAGTAGAGGAATTAGCTAAGTTAGTTGGATTAGAGGATAGACTGCATGCCTATCCTTCTCAATTATCAGGTGGTCAAAAGCAAAGGGTAGGTATTGCACGTGCATTAGCAGGTAATCCTTCAATTTTACTTTGTGATGAGGCAACAAGTGCACTTGACCCTGAAACAACAGCAGAGGTATTAAATTTAATTAAAGAAATTCATAATAAAACTAATATAACTGTTGTTTTAATTACTCATGAAATGAATGTAATTAAAAACAATTTGTACAAAAAGTTGCTGTTATCGATGGTGGTACAATTGCTGAAAATGGACTTGTGTCTGAAGTCTTCTACCACCCAACACAAGAAGTTACGAAGAAATTCTTAGCTCAAACTTCATTTGCTTCGGAATTTGAAGAAAGAGAAAATATCGAAGAATGGAAGAAAGTATTTACAGATGGTATTATTATTAAATTTACATTTTGACAATAATACTTCGAAAAAAACCTATTCTTAGTATGTTATTAAAAAGAAATTGATTTTTGATTTTTAATATTATCAATGGACATATTGATAAAACAGCAAATGCTAATATTGGTACGCTATTTGTTCAATTGATTGGTTCTAAAGAAAATACAGATAAAGTAATAGCTAGATTAAATGAACTAGGTATTTTTAACGGAGGTGTTATAATGTTTGATTTTTTTCAAGAGTTAATTGGGATAAAGTACAAGACAAAACAATTGAAAACACTAATTATGACTTTTGAGTCATTAATCGCAGTGTTTATCATCGGTTTATTTTTAGGATTACTGCTATACTTAACATCTAATAGTAAGAGTACATTTGGACGTGGATTTTTACACAGTTGTTACAGCAATTGTTAATATCTTTAGAGCGATTCCGTTTATTATCTTAATTGTATTATTAATTCCTTTCACTAAGGCATTAATCGGTACAATTATCGGTGTTCAAGCTGCAATTCCAGCACTTATTATTTCAGCTGCACCATTCTATGCTCGTTTAGTAGAAATCGGATTACGTGAAGTAGATAAAGGAGTAATCGAAGCAGCTCGTGCAATGGGAGCTAAAAAAACTACTATTATTTTGAAAGTTTTAATTCCTGAGAGTTTACCTGCAATAATTTCAGGATTAACTGTTACTGCGATAGCATTAGTTGGATCAACAGCGATGGCAGGAGTTATCGGTGCTGGTGGACTAGGTAACTTAGCTTACTTAGATGGTTTCCAACGAAATAACAGTACTTTAACATTTGTTGCAACAGTGTTAATATTAATAATAGTATTTGCACTTCAAATTCTTGGTGATACTATTGTTAAGAAAGTAGATAAAAGATAAACTATTTTTAACATTGTATTAAAAAGTGTATAATAATAATGAGTAGCCTATATACTAGAGAAAATATTCTCTAGTATATGGGTATTTTAATGTATTAAATTTTAAATATTAGAATGATATAAATGGTTTATTTTATAATAGATATAGTATGATGATTAGTTAATTTAAAAGCATATATATTAGAGTAGTTTTAAAGATACTTAGGAGATTTTAAAAGTATATTTAATATAAAAATTATTGTATTTAAATTTTGAATTATATATATGTTTGTATTTTTATTGTTTTAATTTAAAGTATATTAGAATGCTATATTTTTCAGTAATTAGAAGTATTTATTTTCATATTTTCACTATGTAAAATGTGAAAAATATTTCTATGATAAATCTATGTAAAAAGAAAAGGTTTTTCTTGATTTTTCATTTTTTGTAATAAACTAAGGTTACATTTAAAAACAGTTATATAACAAGGTCGACCTGTAATAAATAAAATAAAGAGGTACAAAATTATGCAAACAATATCCAACTCCCCCAACCCGTAAAACAGGGGAGTTCTCATGTTTTACAATTCTTATTACTAGCTTATGTAGTATTTGCTACAAATTGGGTAGCAGGTTCAACTTTATCTAAAACAAATAACAGACTATTATTTTTAATGGTGAGAAGGTTTCTCCCATAATATCTGAAGTTGTAAACTACACAATAACTATTTCAAAATTATTGCTAAATTTACTAGCTGCATTTATATTAATCAAATTACATCCGAAGAAAGCAGCTATGATTTCATTATTTTGTCTATGTTTTTCATTCTTTTGCAATATTTTCACATAGTTATTGGCTATATACAATATCAAGAATGATAATGGGATTTGGTGGGTTCTATGATAATCGTTTTTATAAACTCATTTGTTGCAAAAATTCATTCCTAATGATAAAAAAATTATTACTAGTACAATTATTACAGCAGCTTATAATATCGGTGCTGCTTTAGTTGCAATTTTATTTTTATTATTTAAAAAGTATTTTGTAATAGACTGGAGATATACGATGATAGGATTTAGTATTTTTTAGTATAATACTTCTCATCTTCTGGATTTTATTTTTCTCGTGATTTTGAGCCAACAGTTACTTGGAAGCATCCGAATCATTTTGTCTACGAATCTTTGATGAGATCAAAAGAAGCTATACACCAAGTTGAAGAGAAAAAATACACTTATGCTGATGGTTTTAAAGATAAATTTATTTACATATTTCTCATTAGGATTTGGTGGTTTTTTATTCTTATATGTTATGCCACTTGTATCTTTACCTAGAGTAATAGCAGAACATGCAAATAATCACACTTTAAAACCCGAAGTAATGATATTAACTGTTACAATTGGAGGATTATTTGGGAACTCTATTTAGTTTGTTAGTTACAAGACGATTTAGATTTTGAAGAAAACCATTTTTAATGATTCATGGAGTATTAATGATAGGGATTTATGGCAATTGGACTTTATATGTGTTTCTAACAATGTTATTCATCTCATATATAATGTTTGCTTTATCAGGTTTCTTCATGTATTCTCAATATCCAATATACTTAAATATCCCATATGAATTACCTAAAATGAATTCACAAAAGATTAACTATAATGTTTGGAATATTTTTGGGCTTTTGGATATGCGATCTATACTTTATTTAACTTTTTCGTGGAGTTTAGTATTAAATCATATGGGGTATAAATGCATCTCTAATATTTCTACTTAGTAGGTAGTGTAACTTTATATAGTATTTGTTGCTGAGTTTCCTGAAACAAGACCCTAAAAACTAGTAATATTAAACTAAAAAGTATTTGGTATCAATGTAGTTATCTAATATATTATTACAAGATCATAAAAATTTTAAATATATATTTCATAATAGCGTAGTAAACTATTATTACTATGCTATTATTTTTTGAAAGTCATATTTTATAGATAAATATTAATTATTAAATATGAAAAATTTGAAAATATTGATGTTTTTACGAATAATTAGCATCAAAATAGGTTAAAAACTCAAAAATGTGGTAAAAATAGTAAAAGACTGTATAAAATAGTAGAAATTTATAAAATAAAAATAAAAAGGAGTTAAATTTATGGTTATTCAATGGTTCCCTGGGCATATGGCCAAGGCAACAAGAGAAGTGAAAGAAAAACTAAAATTAGTAGATATAGTTTTTGAACTAGTAGATGCACGTTGCCCACTTTCTTCTCACAATATGTACTTAGATGAAGTAGTAAAAGATAAGAAGAAAATAATTATATTTAATAAAATAGATTTATGTGATAGAGCTGAAACAGCAAAATGGAAAATTTACTTTGAAAATAAAGGGTATACTGTAGTGTATACTGATGCGAAAAATAGTAATAACTTTAAATAAAGTAATTGATAAAGCGAAAAAGAAGAATTAGCAGAAAAAAATAGCTCGCCAAGTTGCAAAAGGAATTAAACCAAGAGCAATCAGATCAATGGTAATAGGGTGTACCTAACGTTGGTAAATCGACGTTTATAAATAAACTGATTAAGAAAAATGTAGCTAATACTGCTAATAAAACCTGGTGTTACTAAAAACAACAATGGCTAAAATTAAACAAAGATATAGAATTATTAGATACTCCAGGAATACTTATGCCAAAAGTTTGATAATCAAGAAATTGGTAAAAAAATTAAGTTTAATTGGTTCTATAAAAGATGACATTACTCCACTTGACGATGTTAGTTTTATACTTAATAGAGCTTTTTAAAAGAAAATTATTTAGAAAATCTAAATAATCTATATAAGATAAATGTTAATAGTGATGATGAAAAATGTATTTATCATGGAAAAAGTAGCTGAAAAAAAGATTTAAAAATCGGTGGAGATTATGATTACGATTCAACAATTAAAGCTGTTAATTCAAGATTTTAGAACACAAAAATTTGGACTTATTACTTTGGATAATTATAATGATTTATTAGAAAATGAGGAACAAAATGAAAATTAGTGAGGTAAAAAGAACTCTTAAACCAAGAAATCATTTCCGAGGAAATGTTAAATGAACTAAAAAGATGAAAGAACTCGGGAGTTCAAAAATTACTACTAAGTTATGCTAAGAAGCAAGAGAAAAAAACTTTTTTTATAAAAAAAGAGTATGAAAAAGAAAATCATTTTACGAGAAATAAATGTTATAATAATGGATGTAAGTATATTTGTGGAATAGATGAAGTTGGTAGAGGACCGCTCGCTGGACCAGTAGTTGCTGCCGCGGTAATTCTAAAAAGAGAAAGTTATTTCGAAGGATTAAATGATTCAAAGAAACTATCTGAGAAGAAACGCGAAGCACTATATGAACAGATAAAAAATGAAGCTGTTGCTTATGCTATTTGTGAAGTTGATAATATTGAAATTGAAAAATATAATATTTATAACGCTGCGCGTATAGCAATGCAAAGAGCGGTTGAAAAGTTAGAAGTTAAACCGGACTTTCTACTTATAGATGCTATGCCGTTTGAAAATTATCCTATACCTAATTTTAGTATGGTAAAAGGTGATGAGAAGAGTGTATCTATTGCAGCAGCATCAGTAATAGCGAAAGTTTATCGTGATAATTTAATGAAAGAATATGCAAAACAATATCCTTATTATGATTTTGAAAATAATGCAGGATATGGAACAAAGAAACATTTAGAAGGTCTAAAAGAGTATGGTGTTACACCAATTCATAGAAGAGACTTCGAACCAATAAAATCAATGTTACAAGGAGGAAAAAATGAGTAATAACGGAATAAGTATTGCTAAAAATTTACAAAAATAATAGCAAGAAAAATAATGGACAAGTGTCTAAGAAAAAAATAATACTAGACCAAAGAAATTCAAAAAAGTTGTTGCTAAAGAGCAACAAAATAACTCAAAACAAGTAGTAAAGAAAATTAATAATGTAAATAGAGATAAATCTCAACAAAATAAATCTAAAAATTAGCTAAAAATTCGTATTACTCCACTAGGAGGGTAGAAGAAGTAGCCAAAAATATGTATATGGTTGAAAATCGGGGACGAAATTTACGTTCTTGATGCAGGGGTTTAATGTTCCCAGAAACAGAAATGATCGGTATTGATGCTGTTATTCCTGATATTAGTTACTTAGTACGTAAATAAACAAAAAAATCAAAGGGATTGTTTTTATCTAAATGGACATGTAGAGTTCAATGGGAGCTGTTCCATATATTATCGATAAATTAAAATGCCCTGTTTACGGATCAAAACTTACAATTGATTTATTGAAAAATCACCTTAAACAATTAGGGTATTAAAAAGAAGAATTAAGTTTTATTATGTAAAAGATAACAATAAATATGATTTCAATAATGCTAGTGTTACATTCTTCAAGACTACATATTCAATGCCTGATTCTTTAGGTATTTGTATTGAAACAAATCAAGGTAATATTGTTTATACTGGTGAGTTTAAATTCGACCAATCAGTAAGTAAAGAATATAAATCTGATATTGTAAAAATTAGTACATTAGGTCAAAAAGGTGTTCTTGCTTTACTAAGTGATTCAAGTAATGCTAACGTTAAAGGATATAATGTTCCTGAAAATGAAGCTGGCAGAACAAATTGACAATGCATTTTATCAAGCTAATAAACGTATTATAGTAACATGTTATGCTTCTAAACTTTTTAACAATCTCTCATATTGTTAGAGCAGCTTTGGCACAAAATAGAAAAATTTTACTTTTAGGTCAAGCTATTGAAGCATCTATCAATACTGCAAGAAATATGAATTACTTACAAATTGAAGATAGTAACTTAATTTCAATTGAAGAATTAAAAGATTATCCACAAAACGAAGTATGTATACTTTCATCTGGAGATCAAGGAGAACCAATTGAGGCAATGAAGAATATTGCTGAGAAAAAAATTACATGGAATTCAAATTGAATCTGGAGATACAATTATGATTGCTGCAACACCATCTCCAAATATGGAAGTAATGTTATTCCAAACACTAAACTTACTAGTTAAACTTGGAGCAAATGTTGTAACGGCTTCTAAAACGTCTACATGCTGCAAGCCATGCTACCAAAAGAAGAGTTGAAAATGATGTTAAACATGCTAATGCCTAAGCACTTTTATTCCAGTTCAAGGGGAATTTAGAAACCTTCGCAAACATGCAGAAATTGCTGCTGAAACAGGTGTAGCTGCGAAGAATATTCATATTTTATCTAAAGGGAACAACTTTAGAAATCAGTGGAAGTAAGTCGAAAAACTCTTTACAAAATAATGTTCCAGTAGGGAATATACTAGTTGATGGTCGTGGAATAGGTGATGTAGAAGATAGTGTATCTAAAAAGATAGAAAACTACTTTCTAACGATGGAATTTTTCGTAGCTTCATATGCAATTAGTAAAAAGAGAAAAACTTTAGTAGGTAAAACCAGTAATTCAAAACAAAAAGGTTTTGTCTATGTTAAGAAGAGTATGGAACTGATTAAAGAAGCTGGAAGAAAAAGTAATTGAGTACTTTAGAAAACAATCCAATCAAGAGTATTAGAGAATGTGCAGCTGTTAAGGCTGAGATAAGAAGTATGTTATCTAGCTTACTATATGACAATACTAAGAGAAAACCAATAATAATAATTAACTTTTCATTAGTATAATAATGAAAAATATAACGGGAAATTATAATAGGGAACAATTCAATAGATGTATTAAAAACAGTTTAATTGATACTAACCCCTATTGTTCCTGTTTTTAGTCTATTAAAAAGGGTGAAAAATGTCTAAAAGTTATTGCTCATATTGATATGAATTGCTTTTTATGCAAGTGTAGAAGAAAAAAATATAATCCTGAATTGAAAGGTAAACCTTTAGCAATAGCAGGAGAAGTGAAAACTAGGACATGGAATAATAGTAACCTCTAACTATGAGGCGAGAAATTTAGGGATAAAAACAACTATGCGAGTTGGAGATGCTAGAAAAGATATATCCAAATATTAAAAATTCTTCGACCAGATATGCCTAAGTACCAACAAGAATCAAAGTTGATTTTTGATTTAGTACGAGAATATACAGATAAAATCGAGATAGTATCTGTGGATGAGGCCTATATAGATTTAAGTGATTTTCATGAGCCAATAAAAGGTAATAGCCACAATACAAAAGAAGAATATACAAACAATTAGGGATGCCTTCATCAGTAGGGAGTTTCATTTTAATAAATTTTTTTGCGAAGATGGGTTCGAATTTGAAAAACCTCTCGGATTTCTCGATTATAAATAAAAATTTATAAAGATATTCTTTGGAATCTAGATATTGGAGAAATGCATGGTTGTGGTAAAGCTCTCAACTAAAAACTTAAAGAAGATTGGAATTAATACTATTGGCGATGTTGCTGATAGCAAATGAGGTAATTCTTCACAGTCTACTTAGGTGTTCAAGGCTTTGAGGTTGAAAAACAAGGCTAATGGAGAAGGTAATAGATGAGCTTAAGTATACAGTTGATAGAAAATCAATTGGAAATTCAAAAACATTCACAAATGATTTAATAGATGAAGATGACATTTTTAAAAGAAATAAGAAAATTATCTGAGAAAAGTGAGTTCGAGAGTACAATCACGTAACTATGTTGGAAACAATATTTCAATAATGGTGAGATTCAGTGATTTTTAAAAACAATTACTGAGATCTAAAAAAATTCCGGAATTTATATCTAGTACAAAATGATATTTTTTTAATTATGCATGGGAACTTTTACTGGAACATTATGATTTTTCACAAGGAGTTAGGTTGCTTGGAGTGTCATTAAATGATATTAAAAAGTCAAAAGGAATCAAAGGTACAACTTGATATTTTTTTGATAAAAAAAGATTATAAAGAAGAACAGAAACTAAGAAAAGCTTTCTAAAAAGTTAAAAGCTGAATTTGGTGATAAATATAATAACTGATTTTGCAAACTTTGATAAAAAAAGTAAAATCTGTTATTACAACAAGTTTTAGTAAGGATTTTTCTTGATTAATAAAAAGGAGAAAAAGATGTTAGCGATTAATAAAAAGATTAAAAATTAGTAGCTGAATATGTTGAAAAATCGAAGATTGGCGGACATTGGTAGTGATCATGCATATCTACCTATTTATTTAGCTAAAAACAATAAAATAGATTATGCTGTAGCTGGAGAAATAGTAGAAGGTCCACATAAGGTTTCTATAAAAATGTTCAAGAAGAAAATTTAGTAGGAGCTATAGATTGTCGTAAAGCTGCTGGACTTGATGCTATAGAATTAAGTGATAATATTGAAGTAATAACAATTTGCGGTATGGGTGGAAAGCTAATTGCTGATATTTCTAGAAAAAAAGGAAAAGATAAAATTAGCTAATAAACCGAAATCTTGTCTTACAACCTAATGTTGGTGAAAACTTTGTTAGAGAAAAAAATTACAAGAATTAGGATATGAAATAACTGCTGAAAATATTATTGAAGAAGATGGACACATTTATGAAATTATAGTAGCTAAACCAGGAGTCATGAATTTATCTGAAGATGAAATTAAACTTTGGAAAATATTTATTAATAGAAAAGAAATGATTTATTTGTAAAAACAAAAATTAGAACTCTCAAAAATTGAGTATATTTTAAATCAACTTGAAAAAGCGACAGAAAGTTCAAGAGAAAGTAAAAGTAGAAGAGTTTAAAAAGTAAATATAAAAATATTAGAAATCATATCTTAGATAATTTTTTCAAAAGAGGAGGGAAGATATGTTACAGTCTTTACGTAATGAAAAAGAAGCTAAAAATTTATTGAATTTTCAGTATAAAAATAGCTAAAGAGTATGTTGGCATATGGAGCTGAAGTATATAGGGTTGAAGATACTGTAAATAGAATTTTACAAAATCGTTTGATAATATAAAAAGCTGCGAATAGCTCTAGTAACATATAACTTTTGTGATTGTCTCGTTTTATTTATGATGATAATACTTATACTGCAATGAGAAGGGTTGTATTAGGAGATCGTGATTTAGAAAAAAATTGCGCTATTTGAATGATATTTCAAGAAAGAAATGGTAATGGGTGGTTGTACTTTAGAGTATGCTTTTCAGATGAAAGAAATAAAAGTCGAGAAAAAGATATTCAAACTTTATCTGTGATTATTGCTTTAACATTATCAGCGCCATTTTTCGCAATAATGTTTCGGAGGAACGTTTAAGGATAGTTTATTCGCCTTCTTTATCATGGCAATTGAAGCTATGTTCTTAATTTTAACTGCGAAAATATAAACTAACGTCTTTTGTGAGTAATTTTTTAGGGTGCATTTATAGCTACCATATTTGGTAATGGTGTTAAATAAGTTTTTTTCTTTAATTCATAATCCTTTTTAGTATAATTATTGTAAGTTTGATGCCGCTTGTCCCAGGAGTACAGGTTACAAATGCTGTTCGTGATTTTATGGCTGGTGATTATCTATCTGGAATGATAGGGATACAAGCTGCAATTTTTCGTATCTACTGCTATTGCACTTGGTGTAGTAATGGGATTAAAAATTAGTATAAGGAGAAATTTATGAAAAATAGTGTTTTTTTATACAGTTTATAGCAGGTTTTGTAGTTAGTATAGCTTTTTGCAATTTTTCTTTAATGCTCCTAGAAACGATCATTATTTACTTGTGGACTTATTGGTGCTATCGGTTGGTTAGTTCAGGTAGTAACTAACTTTGTTATTAGCGGACGTTGTTGTAAGTAGTTTTTTAGGGTGCGGTGTGCGTAGGGAATATTATCAACGAATGCATCTAGAGTTTTTAAAAGCTTCCAGCTACTATATTTATTTATACAGGGTATGGTACCGTTAGTTCCATGGATATGGTATGTATAATACAATGCAAAATATAGTAACAAAAGAATTATGGTGTAGCTTCAAAAGTAGGGATTGAAACAATTCTTCAAGCAGGAGCAATTGCTATGGGGATTTTATTAGCATCAGTATTTTCAGCTTCAATTCAGAGGGTAAAAAAATACAAAGAAAACGATAAAAAGTGTTATAATAATAGTATAAATTTTATAAAAAGGAGATTATTATGGAATATATTTTATATTTTGCAGAAACTTGTCCAGATACTGCACCATTTAAAGAAAAAAATTATCAGAATTAGGAATAACTTATAAAGAAGTAGAAGTTATGACTTCATGAAAAGAATTTCAAAGAGTTCTTTATTTCGTTAGAGATACATATTCACAAGTTTGAAGGATATAAGAGGAAAATATGAAGATAGGAATACCTTGTTTAGTAATAAATGAAAAGAGAATGTATCTTAGAATTAAGACGAATTAGCTAAGTTAAAATAATAAATGTTAAATAAACTCTCAAAAATAGTATTTTTGTAGTAGACATGATGTTGAAAAGAAATTATAATGCTACTATCATAAGTGACTAATTTGGGGTTTATTTTATAAATTTTATTAATCCCTTGCTTTTTATATTTAAATTTGATATAATTAAAAAATGCTAGGTGGGGAGTTAGCGGTGCCCTGTACTTGCAATCCGCTTTAGCAAGACCGAATACCGAGATGCGGGTAGAATAGGGAATGTCGAGTTTAACACGTAATGTTGAGACTAAGGCACCTTACGACGCAATACTTATGAACCATGTCAGGTCCGGAAGGAAGCAGCATTAAGTAAGTCTATTGTGGGTGTGAGTTTTTGTCGAGGTTGAGTTGGCGATTAGACTAACGGTTTTTTAATCTATTCAAGTCTCGGTTGCATATAGTATAAATCGATGATATCTAAAAGTAAATTCGCTTTTGGATTTTTTTTGTGTGAAAAAAGAAAAAATATATATAAAAGGAGAGGACATATGTATCAAGGGAAAAACTTTTTCTGAAAGAGCAAGAATTTTTGTTAAATTTATTACTACCAGTTTTAGTTTATCAAGTGATTTCATATTCATCAGGAATGATTGGGACGTTTATGGCGGGACACTATAGTCCTCACGGATTTAGCTGGTGTGAGTATGGGTGTTAATATTTGGAATCCAATTATGTATACTTTAAATGCGATCGTTTTAGCATTAATTCCAATAGTTTCACAATTGATTGGAAAAATAAAGAAGAAGATATTCCTACAATTGTTAGACAGTTTCTATATATAGCTGTAATAATAAGTATAATTTTAGTTGTTGGATTAAATACGTTAGCTACACCGATAGTTGACCGATTAGGTATGGATAGTAGCATAGCAGAAATAACAAAAATATCTGTTTTATGAAAGTTTTGGAGTGCTATCAATCTTCTTGTATGTAGTTTTACGTTCGTTTATAGATAGTTTAGGATTGACAAGATTATCGATGATAATGATGATAGTGTCTGTACCTATAAAATGTATTTTTCGCGTATAGTTTCATTTTTGGGAAGTTTGGTATGCCTGAACTTGGTGGAGCTGGAAATGCTATTGCTGTTTCAGTAACGTATACAGTATTATTTTTCATTGCATTATTTATAGTACTAACAAACCCTAAAATTAATAAGTATAAAATATTTGAAAAAGAAAAATTAGATTTGAAAAATGGGGAGAGATATTTAAGTTAGGAATTCCTATAGCTATAGCTACAGCTTTAGAAACAGTTGTCTTTTTTCTACATTATCTTTAATGGTATCACGTTTTGATACGACAGTCATTGCTTCTCATCAAGCTGCATTAAACTTCTCTGGTTTCTTATATACTCTGCCAGTTAGTGTTGCAAATACAGCGACAATTATAATCGCATTTCATGTAGGAGCTAAGGATTATAAAATGGCAACTGAGTATACAAAACTAACGGTAATAATGGGAATGATATTTTCTAGTATAGCAGGATTAATCGTATTGTTATTTGATACGAAAAATTCCGTATTTATATACTAGTGATAGTGGTGTAATAACTTTAACAGCTGAGCTATTATTGTTTGCAATTGGTTTTTGCTATTTGTGACTCATTTGCCTCTGCACTAGCAGGAGTACTACGTGGATATAAAAAGTTGTACCTATATGTGTGGTAATGTTTATTGGTTATTATCTAGTAGGTATTCCTTCAGCATATTACTTTTGTTTTTAAACAAGGTATTGGTATAGAAGGTTTATGGATAGGTTGGATAATAGGTCTTGCAGTTTATGCTTTAGGTGTATTATTTTATTATCTATATATGAGAAGAGGGAAATTAAGAAAAATAAAATTAGCTAATAATATAAAAGATTTTCGCAATAATAGTAGTTATTGTGAAAATCTTTTTTTACTTGTATAATCACTTGACTATTTCATTTTGAAAGACTATATAATATCATTGTTAAAACTAGATTATAAGGAGACAGATATTTGAACAAAGTATATCCAAAATGGTCTGAATTACCTAATCTTGATTTATATTTAGATCAAGTTTTTGTTGTATGTTAATCAACTAGATAGTTCTGCAATTATAGATGATGATAAAGGATTAACATCAGCAATGATCAATAATTATGTTAAAAATGGTCATTTAGAAAAACCAATAAAGAAAAAGTATAATCGAAAACAATTAGCAAGATTAATAGTAATTACATGTTTAAAAATGTATTTTCAATTCAGGAAATAAGTAAAACTATAAATAGTTTAACGGAAGAAGAGAAGTTCGGAAGTTATGTATAACAATTTTGTTATGTGTATGAATGGTGAGATAAGAGACGGATTACCAGAAGTTATAGTTGCAGCTGTGATACAGTTAGATTATATAAAAAAACTCATGATTTAATAGAAAAAGTAAAATAATACACTTGGAGGTAAATTATGGAGTGGAAGATAGTAGTAGATACTGCTTGTGATTTTAGAGAAATTCCTAATAAAGCTGAAAAATGTCTCTTATGAGCGAGTACCATTTTTCATTGCAAATAGAAGATAAAGGTATATGTAGATACGTTGGATTCTAGATATTGATGAAATGATGAGAGAGATGTATGCTAGCTCTGAGGCAGCAAGATCGGCGTGTCCTAGTCCAGAAGCCTATTTATCATGCATATAGAGGTGCAGATAATGTAATAGTTTCTAACTTTAACTGGTGGAATGTCAGGGAGTTATAATAGTGCAGTAATTGGTGAGAAAGATGTTGAAAGAAGAAAATGAAAATGTTAATATTCATATAATCAAATACGCTTTCTGCTGGTGGACAAAATGACTTATTTCTTCTTAAGATAAATGAATTAATAAAAAGAAGGACTATCTTTTGATGAAGTGGTTGAAAAGAATGACATGATTATCAAAAGAAATACAAAACTTATTTTTCTTTAGAAAAAGTGGATAATCTTGTGAAAAATGGACGTTTATCTAAAAGTTAGCGGCTGCAGTAGTAGGGTTATTGAATATGCGTATGGTAGGGAGAAGCGAGTTCAGAAGGAACTCTACATTTACTTCATAAAAGTACGTGGTGAGAAAAAAAGGCTATCTCAACTGTAGTTGATGAGATGATTAAAGCTGGGATATAAAGGTGGAAGAGCTGTAATTACTCATAGAAATAATGAAAAATATTTGTAAAAAATAGAAGAAAAATTAAAAGAAAAAAATTTCTCTGAAGTAGAATTTATTATTGTTCCTACATCTGGAATCTGTAGTTTTTATGGTAGAAGAAGGTGGAATGCTTTTAGGATACGAAATATAAGTTATACCTTTTAAAAATAGTTTATTGTTTTAATGAAAAAGAGAAGAAGTGTTTTAAAATATGAACACTTCTTCTCTTTTTAATAAATTTAACTAACTCTGTTTAGCTCTTTTTACGTTTTCGAAACTTCCCAATTAAAAACCAGTCCCTTGACCACAAAGGCTGAAGAATATATAACCTAAACCATAGATAAGAATATCAAAGTTTAAAATAATTAAACAAGATATTATATAAAAATTCCTATAATAAATGAGAAAATATACTAAAGTCTTCTTTATTATATGCATATAGAAATGATATTAGAAAACTAATAACAGGATATAGGATAATTAATAATAAAATTATCATACCCTGATCTATTTGATATAAAAATAAGAACTCAGAGGGAGTATTATAAATAAAAAGAAAGAAAAAAATTAAATATGGTACTTTTTCTAAAAATTTCTTCATCATCTGCCTCCTAATTATAGTGTTATTCTATCATATATTGGTGTGAAAAACAATAAAGAAATAATTATTATTCAAGCTATAAAATTGAAAAACACTTTCTGAATGTGATATTATGAAATTACTATAGAATGAGAGGAGATAATATAATGAAATTTTTTTATAGATACAGCAAATGTTGAAGATATTAGAAATGCTAATGAATTAGGGGTAATTTAGTGGGGTTACTACAAATCCATCATTAATCGCAAAAAGAAGGACGTGACTTTTAAAGAAGTAATCAAGGAGATTACATCAATAGTGGATGGTCCTATTAGTGGGGAAGTAAAAAGCAACTACTACTGATTGGAAGGATATGATAGAAGAAGCAAGAGAAATTGCGAAGATCCATCCAAATATGGTTGTTAAAAATTCCAATGACTGAAGATGGTTTGAAAAAAGCTGTAAATGTACTAAAAAAAGAGGGCATTAAAAACAAATGTTACTTTTAATTTTTCAGTCCAACACAAAAGCTTTTATTAGCAGCTAGAGCTGGTGCAACATATGTTTCTCCATTTTTAGGTAGATTAGATGATATTTCACAGAATGGGATTATTGTTGATTGAAGAAATAGTTGAAATTTTTCGCTAATAACGATATTGATACACAAATTATTGCAGCAAGTGTAAGAAATCCAATTCATGTTACTGAATGTGCTAAATTAGGATGCGATATTGCTACTGTTCCTTATTCTGTAATTAAACAAATGGTTAAAACATCCATTAACTGATATTGGAATAGAAAAATTCAAACAAGATTACTATAAAGTATTTGGTGAGTAATCGATAGAAGTAGTTTACGTAATATAAAGTTATATTTCTTTTAAAAATTTAAAAATTTACACTTTTATACTAGAAATATTTATAAAGTAATGTTATAATATATTTTGTTGTATGAAAAAGTTGTTAAGATTAAATTTTATAGGAGGTTATATTAATGCGCGTAAATGTAACATTAGCTTGTACAGAATGTGGTGACAGAAACTACATTACTAAAAAGAACAAAAAGAAATAATCCAGACCGTATTGAACTTAAAAATACTGTCCAAGATTAAAAAGTGACTTTACACAGAGAAACTAAATAATAAAGTTAGAGAAGCCTTAAAGTATCAACGTTTAAGGCTTTTT
>BNJS01001933.1_pt1 | contig 70606 bp, 94 predicted proteins | sample 8540461 | NCBI WGS metagenome assembly BNJS01 (sample SAMD00202454, study PRJDB9452) | human saliva metagenome | isolation source: human saliva | place: Japan
TGGAAGCGGCGGCCATGAGCGCGAATCAACCGCGTTCAGGCCGGCGACAGGCTGAGCCCGGCTATCTCGCCTCTTGGCTCAGCACGGCTCGTGACGACGCCGACAACATTCTCACCCGACCGTGACCATCCGGCCCGACGGCGCTCGGGATGACCGGCTGCAATGGCGCTTCAAGCACGGCAGCCGCAGCGCGGACCCTGACCGCCGAGCCCCACATCTTCCCCGACACCATGAGCGGAGTGGTCCTCACCGTCCCCGCCACGGTCTGTCGGACTGGGGCGGCTCGGGGAGCCTCCACGGCGTGCGGTGGTGCTGAGGGGGCACCGACGATCAGGCATGACGAGAACAGTCGGACTGAGCGGGACTTATCGCCCACGTCGTGGACACCGGCAACCGGGTCGGGACTCCACGACGGTCCCGCCGTCATCCACCACGCCCCCGCAGGCCTCCCGGCCCCCTGGGGAAGATCGAGCACTACCGCCACCTGCTGGGCACGCCCTGCCGGCGTGGCTGCAGGCCGACAGCCCACGCCCGCCTGGGTCCACCAGCTCATCATTCACCGCCTCATCCAGGTCACCGAGGCAGACCGCGAGCTGCGCTACCCCTCGGCCCGGGCTCACAGGGTCGCCGAGCGCGCCGAGGTGGCCCAGCTGCTGCGCGCCGTCACCCGTCGCGTCCCCTGCTGCCCAGATCGAGGCGTACTGCTCCACGCCGCTGGCCGTGGGGCGCCGCACCGCCCTGGCGGCCATGGCCGCCGGCCCCATGCCCGGCACCGATCCTGCCCTCAGCGCGCAGGTTTCGCAGCGACCAGAAGGCCACCTACTTCTTCACCGGGGCCCTGCCCGCCGAGCAGTGGAAGGTCGATGGCAGCTGGGCGAGCCCCACCAGCGCCAAGACGGTCGATCACCGTTACTTCGACGAGGTCGTGCTCCACGAGCGCATCGTCTGGCTGCCCAAGGGAGAGATCACCGCGGTCATCAACGGCCAGGAGCTCCCGGTGGCTCCTTACCGGGGAAACCCCAGACCCCCTGAGACGGTACCCGGTCGGCACCGTCACGGATCATCGCCCTCCGGGCTGCGCCGACGTCTGGCCAGGGTCCTCGGCCGCGGCAGCACGGAGAGCCCGCCCCAGCAGGTCAACGCGTCGTCGGCCTCGACTGTGTCGTCCTCCGCGGACTCCTCGGCGCCCTCGCCGTACACGGCCTCATCACCAACCGACTGGCCGCGCACCTGGCTCTACATGGACCGTCACGACAGCGCAGGTGACAATGCCGAGCCGCTGTATCGCTACGCCCGCACCCACGCCCCCAGCGTCCGGCACATCTTCGTCATTGAACGCACCTGCCCGGACTGGGACCGGCTCGCGCAGGACGGCTTCCGTCCTCCTGGACCCGACCGGGTCCCCGGCTTCGACGCCGCCTGGGCCGGTGCCGAGACCATCCTCCCGTCCGACATCGGTGATCCACTCATCAAGGATCGTCTCAACAGCGCGGGCACCGGCACCGACCAGCGCGTGGTCTTCCTCCAGCACGGCGTGACCATGCGCGACATGTGGCGCTGGTTCAACGGCTCCCGCCTGGACGTCGTCGTGCGCCACCGACGCCGAGCAGGCGGGGACTGACGGCGGATCACACCTCCTACACACTCACCGACCGAGAGGTCTGGCGCACCGGATTCCCCCGCCACGACCACCTCTACAGCCTCCTGGGACAGGACCGAGACCGTATCCTGCTGGCCCCCACCTGGGCCCCGGAGGTCTCACGTGCACTTGAGAACGACCCGACGCCGTCGGGACTCCTCAGCGAGCTCTCCACCGGCCCGTGGCTCGAGCTGGCCGCCGGCCTGACCCAGGCAGGTCACCGCACCGTCCTCTTCGCCCATCCCCAAGCTCGCGCTGAACGCGCCCCGAGTGGTTCAGGGGCCCTGGGCGTCCCTGCGGTCACCGGCCGCGACCTGCCCGAGACGCTGGCCCGTTCCTGGGCCGTCGTCTCCGACCGCTCCTCCGTCCTTGACGAGGGCATGCTCGCCGGCTGCGTCGGCATCGTCTGGGACCCCCACAGCCGGCCCGACACGGATCACTACAGCGCCCGTCACGAGGCCATCGGAGCCAGTCGGTGCCGACACCTCTGCGCAGGTGCTATCAGGCGGTGGAGGACGTCGTCTACGGCCGCGTCGTCGCCCCGGAGGGACCCTCATCCTCGCTCGACGCCGGAGCCTGCGCCCGCCTCACCGCGCTGCTTCGAGCGCGACCTGATCTGATGCGCAGCCTGGTGCCCTGACGCGCTGCGGCCGGTCTCGTCCGCCTCCCCTGCGTCAGCCTCGTCAGCCCCGTCTACGGCGTGGCCCCTACCCGCCCCGCTTTCCTGAGCTCGCTCGATGCCCAGGACCACCCCGCACAACCGCCTCCAGATCGTGCTCGTCCTGGACGGGTGCCTGCGACGACTCGCCCCGAGCCTGCCGCGCCTGGGCGCGAGCGAACAGACCTCGACGTCGAGATCGTTGAGACGAGCAACGGTCGGGCAGGGCAGCGCCCGCAAACCCTGGGATGGCGTACGGGCGAGGAGAGCTGGATAGCCTTCTCCCGACCCCGATGACCGGCTGCCCCTCGACTTCCTCACCCGGCTGCTGGCTACCAGGCGCCGAGGCGACGTCCTCCTGGCCGGCCGCACCCGTCATTCACCAGGACGGTAGCCGGCTGACGCGCCCACCCCTCGACTTTCCGCTTTCCAGGGACGGGACCGCTCGGGCCGATGCCGCCCGTCAGCCGCAGGCCATCCAGCTCTCGGTCCACGAGTGCCTCATCCGCATCGACCGGGCGCTCGCGGTCCCGATTCCCCGAGGACCGCGAGGCCCTCCACCTTCGAGGACGCGCTCTACCTGGGAGCGCATCCGAACCGGCTGGAGGCCGCATCGTCTACGTGCCCGACGCCGTCTACCACTACGACAAGCGGGCCTCCGGCGACTCCGCGGTTCAGACCGCCTGGTCGCGGCCAGGACGCTACGACGCCCAGATGCGCACGCGCTACCACGCACTTCTCGACGTCGCCAGTGACGCGCCCTGGGCGCAGCAGACGATCCTGTACGACCTGGGATGGTACTTCGGCGTCGTGGATGGCGGTCGGATGCCCGCCGAGCCGCCAGGACTGGTAGGCGCACGCGGCGGAGATGCGATGAGCTGGCGCACAGGCTCGATGCCGACCAGATCATCCGCAGCCCCTGGGGAAACCTCGGCGCCCGGGATCGGGCCCGGCTCCTGCTGTGGAAAGGGCAGCCTGAGGTGGCGGTGGTGCGCGACGGCGAGGTCATGGAGCTCTGCACCGTCGAGCCTCCCGGTGGGCGGGCTGAGCCCCTTCGCTACGCCGGAACCGACGTCGGCTGGGTCCTCACCGGCGCTGAGGCGGCGCAGCGTTACTCCGGCGAAGGGACGTCCCCGCATCCCCCTGTGGCCCCGCCGAGCCACGGCTGGGCTGGAGACGGCACCGAGCACCGACGATGAGTCATCACGGCGGCTGCGACGTCGTCGCTGAGGCGGGCATCTCTACGGCCCGACGCCGCTCCCTGCTGAGCACGAGGCGGGCTCAGAATGCCGGGTGCGAGGTCGCGCGGAGCCTGAGCGACTCTCCAGCTCGTCGGCCACCCATGAGTACAGGGAGGCGGCGTAGTGGAAGGGTGCGGCTCCCCAGCGGTGCGCGTCGTCGGCCACGACGAGCTCATCGGGAACCTGAAGGATCCGCAGGTCGGTCTCCTGGCGGACGAGGTCGACGTAGCGGGTCATGACCCAGTTGGCCTCCATGCGGCCGTCTGCCCTCAGCTCGGGACGGTCGATCATGCCCGAGGTGGTCCTCGTCGCCCAGGGAACGTTGATGAGGATCGTCCTGCCTCGCCAGGTCGAGCCGCTTCAGGAGAGTGTGGAAACGCAGCAGGGCAGGCCGCCACAGGTGCAGGTGCTCCGCCGTCCCCAGCTCGAGGAACCTGGCGGTGAGCCCCTCGTAGAGACCGGCTGTCATGCGCTTCCGTCGAACGCGTCAGGAATGTCCCCGAGGGCGTCTCCAGGACGCCGAGACGCTCGTCGGTCAGGTCCCACAGCAGGAGATCGGTGTGCGAGGCCACGGCCGTCAGCTGCGCTCCAGATTGCCCACCATGTCGGACATGAAGGAACGACGGGCGAAGGACGATCTCAGGAGGGACAGATCGAGGTCTCCGACGTCGGCTGGGCGCCCCGCGCTGATGAGGGACTGACGGGCGATGTAGCGCTCCACGCTCCACCCCCGGTTCTCCATCTCACTCGCGGCGTCCCTGGCCACGCAGGATCCGTAGACCGTGATTCGTCCTGCTGTCATCGTGCTTTCCTCACTGCGCATGGTCATACGCCCTCGAGCGTGTCGGTAGGGCAGCGTGCGGCTCTCCGAGCGTTGATCCGCACTCCTGCCGGTTTCCACTTCTCCCTGCACGTGGCCAGAATCGTGGCGGCCTTGTCCGGTTTGCCCTTGGCGATGTTCCAGGACCACCAGCGGTAGTCATGGGCGATCTGGGGACCTGGGCCATCTCCGATGAGCTCGCCATCCATGAGCCACAGCGCCCGGGTGCACATCTCCTCAATGACCTGTGCGGCGTGGTTGACGATGAAGACCGTTCCCGGCTGCGCGCCGCAGCTCAGTCATCTTGTTCTCGCTGCGTTCCTTGAACGCAGCGTCTCCGGTGGACAGGGCCTCATCGATGAGAAGAATGTCCGGTTCGCTGGCGGCGGCGATCGCGAACTGTAGACGTGAGGACATGCCCGAGGAGTAGGTCTTCATCGGGCGATAGATGGCCTCCTGATTCCGGCCAGCTCGATCACCTCCGGAAATGATCGCGTCGACCCTGCGTGAGGACTCAGCCCCATGGCCAGGCAGCCCAGGCGCACATTGCGCTCACCTGACAGGTCTGGGACGAGAGCCGCATTGACGCCCAGCAGCACCGGATTGAACGGGCACTCACCGTCTCTCGAGGTCGGCGTCTCCAAACCGGCGATGACGCGAAGAAGCGTGGACTTCCCTGCACCCGTTAGGGCACCCAGATCCTGATCGACTCTCCCGGCGCGCGCCACGAACGAGATCCCCTTTGAGGGCATCGACCCTCACTTTCGGTCTCTGCCCCGTCAGCCCCAGGAGGATCTTCTGCGCGTGGACGCGGTGCAGGTCCTCGGCGTCGGTGGAGGGCGCTCGGTAGCGCACCCGAATGCGTCGACGACGACGGTGGCGGTGCCGATGCCGGTCTCAGTGACTGTCCGCGGCGGTCATGACCGCGGGATGCGAATCGGTGTCCGGGCCATCGTGACGATGGGGCAGGCCTCGTCGTTGCCTCCCCGGCCCGTCTGCTTGACGACCGCCGACTCATGCTTCGGTCCGGTCTCAGCGTTCGACACCGTAGACCTCCTCCTTCCCAGAAGAACACGAAGGAGACAAGGGCCAGCCCCGAGCGACCACGCACTCAGAATGAGCCACATCGCGCCTGCGGAACGCGCTGGTACAGGATCGCATCGCGATACATCGATGATCATGAGATATCCGGATTGAGGTCCATGGCCCGCAGCATCAGCTGGGTGATCAATAAAAAGCGTTCGTGGGAGAAGAAGACTCGAGGCGTAGAACCAGAACTGAGTCAGGAAGGGCCAGATATTCGCATGTCCGGGATCGTCGTCGTGATACGGGTGGCTCGCGTCAGCCCCAGGCTCAAGAGCACCTGAAGAGCCAGGACCGGGACGATGAGGAGCCAGTGCCAGCTCGGCCAGGCGTGAGGAGGAAGAACCAACCACGAGGACGAGGACCGCGATCATCGGTGGAACCAGGTCGATCGCGCTGCGAATCGTGTACGACGCGGGTAGGGCGGCTCGAGGGAAGGAGAACCCCTCGAATGAGGTTCTTTTCCCGGTCGACGATCACCTGGCTACCGTCGGTCACCGCCCGCCGCAGCGGCGGGAAGAACGTGACGCCCGATGATGAGGTAGCCGATGAAGTTGTCGATACTGCGGCTTGTCTGCAGCATCAGTCCCGAACACGATGAAGTAGACGATCGCATCGAGCATCGGCTTGGCGATGAGCCACGCGTTTCCCAGGAAAGGTGCCCGCGTTGAGAGCCCCAGTGCCCGGCCCGGGCGTCGGCCCAGATGAAGTGCCGTCGTTGCCAGAGGCTGGCGGAGGTGAGCTCGACAGTGGTGGGACGCCGTCCCACCGGGATACAGCTCGCTGAGCTCGACAACGCTGACACTGCATCTCAGAGCCTGTCTCCCCAGAACGGCTGCCCAGTCGGGCCACGTCATCCAGGATGCCCTCGCTCATACCAGCCCTTGTAGATCCCGGATCTGGCGGGCTGCGTTGGCGTGCCCGGTAGCAGCCCCTGCTGCGGCGGACAGACAGTGGACGCGTTGACGGACCGGCGAGGCGGGCCCGAGCGTCCACCCGACTCGGGCCATCCGGATCAGCACTCGGGCTGAGTGCCTCCGCGTCGCCGGCGGGAAAGGACCGACTCGCCGATGGGGCGGTGAGTCTCCCGAGCGCGGGAAGATCGAGGCCACCACCGGCCGGCCCAGCGCCATCGCCGTCATCGGCTTGAGCGGCGTCACCAGCCGACACACCGGCGTATCGAGCCTCGGCACGCAGAAGACGTCCAGGGCCTGGTACCAGTTCAGGGCCGTTGATCGGTCCACCCGTCCGGAAGGACGCACACCGACTTCTCCAGTCCCAGTCTCCGCGGCCAGGGCCACCAGGCTCAGGACGGCTGACCCCGTCGCCCACCACGAGCGCACCGGACATCGGCCGAGTGCGGCAGAGCGCCACGGCCCGCAGAAGCACGTCGAACCCCTCATAGCCCACCAGGGAGGAGATGCCCTCACCCACAGGCCGCTGCGGGCCAGTCCCAGCGCTGGCGGGCATCAGCCGACGGCAGCCCGGTCGACCTCGAGGACCTCCTGGGTCCACGGCGTTGGGAACGACTGTGATCCGGTCCGGCGTCGACACCCCGGTCGCGTGAGGTCCTCGGCCTGGACCTGTGAGAGACGACGACGGCGTCGGCCTGCCGGGCCATCTCGGCCTCCTTGGCCCGCAGCAGCGTGAAGCGCTCGGAGCTCCCAGCGCCTCGGATCTCCTGACTCAGGCGGCCTGGAGGCCACCCAGGTGCACTCCAGCACCCCTCGCATCTCGTAGACCCAGGGCAGACCTGTAGGAGCGGGCCACGCCTGGGTGACCAGGGCGTTGACGTAGTTGGTGGTTGTGTGCAGCACGTGCGGGGAGAACCGCTCCACCTCACGGGCCAGCTGAGCGGCTCATCTGAGTCAGCCGGGCGATCGGGGACGCCTGAGTGCGCGCCGGAAGAATCCGCCGGTAAGCGACTGCGTCGACGACGTCGATCGCCTGCGCCGCAGGCTTACCGATGATGACGGGGTAACCGATGCGAGTCACCGCCCGTACGGTGAGGCCGGCGGAGGCCTGCGCCCGCAGAGAGCGCGTGCGAGCGACGGGTGTAGCCGGACTGGGTATGCGGCAGCGAGCTGGTCAGTACATGAAGGACCCGGAGTGGTTCGGTCGGGTCGGGCGATGTCCAGCTCGCTGACGGTGCGAGCCGGGGGAGATGGAATCCTCGGCTCATCATGGCCAGCTGTGAGCGCAGGCGGGCTTGGTGCGCCCTGGCGTCCGGCACACCGTCCAGGGCCCGGACCGCAGCACTCAGGTGCCCCCGGGCCCACAGGTCCCGTGCGCGTATCGGCGCCGGCAGGTCATCGACGTCGAGGTGGCTCAGCTCGATGCCGCCGAGCTGGACCGCCAGCTCAGCGGCGAGCCGGCGCCCCACGGCCGAGCGGGGTACTGACCGCCTCAGTGCCCGCGCAGGCGGAGTCGGTCCTGTCGGCGATGAACGTTCCCGACAGCGCTCGGCGCAGTCCGTCATCGTCTGCACCGGTGCCGATTGCGCGGGCCGCGCGCTCGCGCCAGGGCCCAGGCAGTCGGCGTGCCCCCTGCAGGGCCAGCAGCAGTGGGTCCTCGACCAGCTGTCGGGCGGCGGACGTGCTCAGTAACGACAGATTCCTCAAGATCTGGGCGTCAGTCACCGGTCACCTGCTTCAAGAGGGACTCGTAGCGCTCCGCCATCTCCTCGGCGTCGGCGTTGTCCTCCAACCACCGCTCGCCCGCCCGTCACGTCGCAGGCGGCTGCGGTCAGCGGCCAGAGCTGATCCACAGGGCGGCCAGGGCCTGCAGGATCCTGTGGGGCGGTGACGTCGCCGCAGCCGGCATCCTCCACGATGCGCCGAGCCTCACCCTCGACCGAGGCGCTCACGTGCAGGCCCATCGCCATGATCTCGTAGAGCTTGGAGGGAACCGTCAGCGACAGAGCCGGCCAGTCCTGCAGGCTGACCAGCACCGTGTCGGCCCAGGCGTGAGTGCCGGTCCACTGATCCCACGGCACAGCGGGCGCATCTCGACGGGGGCCCTGCGAGCCGGTGCGGGCCAAAGTCGCGACCCTGATCGTACTGCGCGCCGTCGCCGACGATCCGCAGCACGATCTGGGGTGCCGCGCTGCCGGGCGATGTGCGCGGCCCTTCACCGCGCAGCCCGATCCCCTGAGCGCGGCCCCACCGTGCCCCAGGTACAGCACGTGCAGGGCGCCGTCTGAGAGGCCGTTGGCCGACAGCGAGATCCCTATCTGAGTGCACGTTACTGCCGGTGTTACGGACCGTGACCACGCGGCGCAGCCCTCGGGCGCGCAGGACCCTGTGCGAAGGAGTCCGTCGTCGTCACCACGGATGCGGCCTCTCGCTCCAGCCTGGTCACGAGGGGTGGATCAGGCTGCGTGCGCCCCAGCCGACGACGTCCAGCCTCCTGGTATGGCGGGCCTGCGTGCGGTCGGTGGAGGCGTGGGCGGATGGTGGTCCCACCGCTCGGCAGACACGAAGCAGGTCCGGCCAGGCGTCACGCAGCTCCACCACGACCGGACGACGGAGCACTCTCGCCGACGGGCCAGCGCTGCTGGAGGGTGGGGAGTCCCGGGAACAGAGCCCGAGGATGACATCGGGGTCGGTTCGCGCCGCTGAACCGCCCGATCCCCAGACGTACGGAGTCGGCTGCCGCGACCAGCTGATCGCACCACGTCGGCGCAGATCCGCATGCTGTACGAGCGGAAGGTCGTCCGGTGCACGATGGCCCGGTGACGTCCCGTGTGATCGAGCCGGGTCGTGTGAGGACCCCGCCATCCCTTGCAGGAGACGACCACCTGGGTAGTGAGGGGAGGGGGCCAGTACCGCGAGCTCATGACCACGCGAGACCAACGACGTGGCCAGCCGGTTCCAGCGCCGTTGAGGGGCGCCGACCTCGAGGGGCCAGTAGTGGATGAGGAGAAGGATCCGCATGCCTCACCTGGTTCCATGTGGTGTGAGGAAGGGGCTCGATGCACCGACGATGGAGGGCGTCTGCAGATAGAGGAACAGGATCGTGGTCATGCCGACCAGAGGCATCCAGATCCGACTGGGGGAGACGATGCTGGCCGCTGCCAGCGCGGAGCACGAGACGGCCGCCAGGGTCACCAGAAGAGCTGATGCCCAGTGCGGCCATCCGGCCGAGACCAGACGCTGGTAGACGTGAAGCTTGTGCGGCTCGTACCAGCGCTGTCCGGTTCTCATTCGCATCCACAGGGTGTAACCGGTATCTGTCAGCAGCACGAGGAGCGGCGCGACGGCGGCCTCCACGGCCACGCCCTGGGCGAGGCAGACCGTCACCGCGAAGGCCCACGCCCCACCCAGTGCGTATGATCCTGAGTCGCCCAGGAACACCCTGGCTCGGGGTGCATTGAAGGGGAGGAACCCGAGGCTCGCTCCAGCCACCGAGATCATGACGAGTCCCAGGCCGGGAAGCGGAGCCACGGTAGCGACCAGGACGTACCACAGGGAGGTCGCCACCGCGTGGCCGCAGGCCAGTCCGTTGGCGCCGTCCATGAAGTTCGTGGCGTTGACCAGCACGGCAGTGCCCATGCTGACAACGGGCGCCCACCACAGCGAGGCCTCGAGCACGCTGCATACCGCGATCCCGAGTCCCGCCCCCAGGGCGAGCTGGAGTATCAGACGGGTCCGCACGGCCAGGGAGAGCAGGTCCTCGGCGAGACCGACCAGTGCGAAGGCGAGCACCGTTGTCAGCCCGATGAGAGCGATGTCGAGCCTTGCCACGACGGCTCCGGCGCCGAACCGGTGCAGCGCCACGAGCCCGGCCACCCAAGCGGTCGAGTGAGACCGCCAGAACGATGGCAAGCCCGCCGCCGCGGGGGACAGGACGCTGGTGGAGGGATCTGTCCCCAGGCACGTCGATGACGTGTGCCCTCTTCAGAAGCGGTATCACAACCGCGGTCAAGGACGCGGAGACGCCAGCGGTCAGCGGCGAGACCCGCTCAGGAGCAGCGACGGTCATGAGGCCGGCTCCAGGCTGCGCCGTGCTCGAGCCCGCCATCTCAGTCGGCGTCCGCCACTGGTCCTGCCACGGCAATGACGGATCCGGCGACACTGGCTGTCCACGGTAGCAAGTGGACCTCCGTGGTGAGGTCAAGGAAACAGGATCCGATCATGAATCCCGCCCCCGCGACGATGATGAACGGCATGACCCGTGTAGACGCCCACGGCCAGAACCGCCACGTGACGCACCATGCGGTCATTTGAATAAGAACCGCGGACGTGATTCCTATCAGGAGCATCTGAGGATGAGAGGATTCGATGCGCCGACATCAGTGTCCTGATGAGAGTCGCCAGGAAGAGCCATAGCGCCCAGGAGATCATGTCTCGTCGTACCGCCGAGAAGTCTGAGGGGAGGAAGGGCGGCGATGTGGTCAGTGACGGAATGCCTGAGGTGCTCGGGGGAAGGCAGGGGAAGGTCCGGGTAGGGGTTACTGCGACCACAGGCGACCTCCAAGCTTCTGGGGTAGGCAAGGCCTGGGGAAGGCCTTCTTTGCTCGTTTTCATATAACGGTAGTGGTGCCGTAGAGGTGGAAAATACGACTAGTCGCCATAATTGGGCTTGTCTGCAATCAGAATGTGATGTTCAGGGGCCCTGCTGTGACGACGCTCGAAACCGCTTGTAATCGTTGTGATATCGCGGAATATGGGGTTTGGGTTACATGATGGACTCAGCTGGCGAAGATGTGGCTCAGAGGGTGGGAGCGCAGTTCGGCGCATTCATTGAGTTAAGCGATAATGGGTGATCGCCGCCATAGTCGAAACCCTGCTGCGGAGGGGTAACAAGCGAATTTTGGCGGGATGGAACTGCATAGACTTAACTGCAAGCGCGATCAACCGCTATACGCGCAACCAACGACAATGCCATCGGTTCTTGTGTGAATCATACAAACGCCGATGGTCCCGATCCTGAGGAAATTTCTGATGAAACGCGTGATCACCTACGGGTCCTTCGACCTGCTCCACTACGGGCACATTGAGCTGCTGCGTCGAGCCAAGGAGATGGGCGACTATCTCATCGTCGCTCTGTCCACCGATGAGTTCAGTGCCTCTAAGGGAAAGCGCGCCTACTTCTCCTTCGATCAGCGCAAGACGATGCTCGAAGCCATTCGGTATGTGGACCTGGTCGTTCCCGAGCAGACCTGGGGGCAGAAGAGCCAGGACATCGATGAGTACGGCATTGATGTCTTCGTCATCGGCGATGACTGGATTGACACCTTCAACGAGCAGCTCGAAGGGCGCTGCGAGATCGTCTACCTGCGCGGACCCCGGAGATCGACTCTGCGGATGCAGGCAGTGCCGACGACGGGCGAGGAGGCTCGTCAGAGGCTGTGCGCAGTCGCGCTCAGACGCGGCGGCTGTGTCCGGGCGCCGAAGTAGACGTCGTCGAGCGTGGCGGTCATCAGGGAGCGCTGACGAAGGATGTCGATGATCTGGCCGTAGACGTGAGTGATGGTGGGGAAGTTCGCGTGACCGATGACGATGTGCTGAGCGAGCAGCCACTTCTGCGCCTCGCCGAGAAGTACGTCCGGCGTGAGCTGCCCGGAGTCTCCGAACGAGCCGTACCACATGGTCGCGGTTGTGTATCCCGCTTTGGCGCAGACCGAGTCGGTGAAGGAGCTGCGGCCGCCGTAGGGGGGTCGGACGAAGGGAGTGCCCGTGACGCCGTAGGTGTTGCGCAGCAGGTTCTCGCACTGGGTGAGCTCGTCAATGATCTCCCCCTCAGACAGTGTCGTCAGATCCGGGTGCGTCCAGGTGTGGTTGGCCAGCTGGACCTGTCCCGATTCCACGAGGGGAAGCAGCTTGTTCCGGTTGTCGGTCCAGCTCGGGTAGACACCTGTGACGAAGAAGGTGAGGCGGACTCCCGAGTCCTTGGCGAAGTCAAGGTAGGCGTCCACCACTGAGGAGTCGACGCCGTCGTCGATGGTGATGGCCACGACGTTGCCGACGTTCTCCGGCAGGCCAGTGATGAGCGGATCCGCCGCAGTGGGGGCAGGTAGTGGGGGTGGTCCGTCCTGAAGGTGGAGTGGGCTGAGCGACGGTGTCGGTGATGGTGTCGGGTGAGGGGCTGCGAGGTTGAGGGCGAGGTCAGCGCAGTGGATGCAGTCGACGAGGAGGCTGAACGGGACGCTGAGTCGCGTCGCGTGCTGCAGGAGCTGAGGCAGCCTGGCGGTTCCGGCGGCCAGGGCGAGCAGGAAGTCGCGGCGTTGCATGGGAGGGACTTTCTCGAAGCGTGAGGTTGTCAGTGCATCGAGCGACCCGTGCCCGCTGGGCGTGGGGAGAACGGGAGGCAGGGTGAGTCGCTTCCGCCAGGTCGTCGTCAGAGCATGTCAGCGGGTCTGCGTCCATTCGTACGCGGCACCGTGCGTTGAATGCTGAGATAGGAGCCTTGAGAGTAAGGGGAGTGCGCGGCCTCCCGAAACAGGCGGATGGGGTGGCTGACGGGGTTTGAACCCGCGACCTCCTGGACCACAACCAGGCGCTCTGCCGACTGAGCTACAGCCACCATGCACGGCGAAGCCGCAACGAATCGGTACTGTATCCGTTCATCTCCTCGCACACCAAACCGAACTCGGTGCACTGCGTCACTTCGGGGTTGCTTCGCGTTCGCCCTCGCGAGATCTCGTCGGTCCGGTCACCTGGTCGGCTCCGCCAGTACGCGCTCAGCCGCTTCCTTGCACTCCTGGGAGCTCGGTCCCTCACCGCTGGGGAACAGGACGGCCCGGTAGTAGCGCAGCTCGTCGATGGACTCCAGGATGTCCGCCAGCGCACGGTGCCCCCCGGTCCTCTTCGGGGCGTGGAAGAAGGTCCTGGGGTACCAGCGCTAGCCAGCTCCTTGAGAGAGGAGACGTCCACGATCCGATAGTGGAGGTGCTCGATGAGCTCGGGCATGTCGCGGGCCAGGAAGGCCTTGTCCGTGCCTACCGAGTTCCCCGCGAGCTGGGCGCTCCGGGGCTCGGGCACGAGGGAGGTCACATAGTCCAGAACCGTCTTCCGGGCCGCCTCCATCGTCAGCCCGTCCTCCAGCTCAGCGAGTAGGCCGGAGGAGGTGTGCATGTTTGCGCACGTAGTCGTCCATCTGCTCCAGCGCTGCGGCGGAGGGCTTGATGAGCACATCGATTCCTTCGGCCAAGGGTCTGAGCTCATAGTCGGTGACGACGACGGCGACCTCGATCAGCGCATCAGCGCCCAGGTCCAGGCCCGTCATCTCACAGTCGATCCACACCAGCGGGTCCGAGGTTGTCATCTGCTTGCTCACGGGACCCACTGTAGTCATTGCGTCGGAGCTTTGAGGACATGGACCTCGCACGAGGGCGGTGAGACTGAGTGCGATTCACGACCGTCTCCTGGTGGAGCAAGTCCCGATGCTGCGAAGATCGCGATAAGGTCTCCGTGAAGCCCGACAGCCCCTTGAGTAACACGGAGCACTGATGTCCCAAAGCCCCGGCCCCCGTCACCTCGGAAGCTCCTACATCATGGAGACCCGGATCGGTGCAGGTGCCCAGGAGAGGTCTGGCGCGGTCGGCGCACTGACGCCCGTGAGATCCTGGCCTTCGATGGTACTGCGTGCCGACCTGGTGGAGAATCCCGACGTCGTTGAGCGCTTCATCAAAGGAGCGCTCCACCCCGCTGCGGGTGCGAGCCCCTTCGTTGTCGCCATTCGCGACGTCGTTATCGAGGGCGCCACCTTCGCGATCGTCATGGACTACGTCAACGGATGGCGACCTACGCGATCTGCTGAGGACGCACGGCTCGTCTGCCGCCTGCGCAGGTGGCGTCCCTGGGGACGCGTATCGCCCAGGGACCGTCCGCGGTTCACCAGGCCGGCGTGATCCACCGGGACATCAAACCCGCCAACGTCCTGCTCAGCTCACGTCCCAGCAGGGTGGTGACCCGGCTGGAGACGGTTGCCATCGGTACTGCCCGGGAGACGGTGTGCCGGAGACCGTTGTGCCCCCGACTGGCGGACTTCGGGGTGGCGCGCATCTGCGACACCTTCTCCGCCTCCCACATCACGGGAGCCATCGGTACGCCGCTGTACATGGCGCCGGAGATCCTGTCCATGCAGGCCCCCACCTCAGCCGCCGACATCTACTCGCTGGGCATCATGCTCTACGAGGTGAGCTGTGGGACGACGCCGTTCGTGGGGAGCCCGCCCAGCTGCTCAGTCAGCACGCCCGCCGTGACGCGGGTCGACCGGTCGGTGTTCCTGACCCGTTGTGGGAGCTCATCGCCTCGATGACCTCCAAGCAGCCCGGTATGCGTCCCTCCCAGTCGAGGACGTCGCCCAGCGCCTGGACGTCATGCAGTCGGCGCTGGCGGGTCTGCCCCGGCCGCACCGAGGCTCGCGTCGCCGCCGCAGTCGACGGCCTCGCTCGTGCCCCTACGACTGGGACGCCCCTCCGTCCGCGGATCCGATGGCGCCGTCGGCGACGCCCTCTCGAATCCCTCAGCTGACCCCCGGCCACGATGGCGATCGTCGCCGGAGGCGCCGACTCTGGTCAGTGGGCAGCAGTACGCCCCCCAGTCCCGGGACAGGTTCCTCTCAGCCCGGGGCCTGCGGGGACCGGTGCTTCGCCGCTCCTGCGATGTCGGCAGCCCCCGGTGTCTCCAGTCCCTCCGCGACCCGCCTTTCTACGGCCAGCCGGGTGCGCAGTACTCGGCGGCTGCGGCGGTCGGACCGCAGTCCGGCGCGCGTCGTCGGTGGCGGCGTCGTCGGTGGGTGGCTGTGGCCGCCGTGGCCACTCGTCCTGGCAGTGGTGGGGGGCGAGCGCGACCTGGTGGTACTTCTTCTCCGGGCAGGAGATCGGCGACAGGTGGCCGGCGGCTCTGCCTGCGGGCAACGGTGTCCAGGAGGACCTGCGCTACTCGGAGGTCTCCGAACCCGTCATGTCCGCTGACAGGGACCACGATGGCCTTCGAGCAGGGCGGCGATGCGAGGCTCGTCGATCTCACGAAGAGCACGACGACGCCGGTGTGGAGCGCGAGTGCTACAAGGTTCGGCCCTGGGTCGGCGGCTCGATGCTCTGCACCACAGACCAGTGACGAGTCCACGGTGATCGGGGCCGCGGGCAAGACCTCTCAGGCGCCCTTTCTCCAAGAAAGTCCTTCTACATCGGCGCGACGCCGGACCTCGGCATCGTGTCGGACGATGGGGAGATCTCCGACGGAGGCCCCATGAGGGGGTACGACGCATCCGGCAAGGAGAAGTGGAGCGCTTCCGGCCAGTACAAGGGGGGCCGGGTCGATAACGGCTTCATCCTCACCCTACGAGATCAAGTCGCGACAGTTCCAGGTGCTGTCGGCCCAGACCGGTGAGGTGCTCGTCTCGGAGCCCGGCAAGCAACCGGACTCGGAGTTCGACAAGGACACTCGATTCCCCGGCGGATTCAATATCGGGTCCGGGCCGGAGGCCTTCTCGCGAGTGACGTCCCTCAGGCGCCACGATCTACAAGGCCAACGGCAGCGAGGCGGCCACCGTCTCAGGCAAGTTCTCGGAGAAGCACTGGTGGGCTGCGTCAGCACCACTGGATGCCTCGTCACTGAAGGACGCCTACTCCTCCTTGGCGAAGGCATCGTCCTCGACCACCCCGGTCATCGGCCCCGGAGGCACGGTCGACGTCGTCGTCGACACCAGTGCCTGCACGGCCAAGGTCGGAAGCAAGAAGCTCGAGCTGCCCGAGTTCTCGCAGAGCGAGGGGTGCCACATCAGGCCCATTGGTCTGCTGAGCGACGGACAGGTGCTGGTGGAGGTCGGAGAGTACAGTTTCTCGGATAGTGATCCGGGGAACCTTGTTGTTGCCGTGTCGCCCGATACGGGCAGGGTCGGCTGGAAGGTTCCCGGCACCTACCGCGGTACCGTCGTTCCCGCGAAGGACCAGAGCGACGCCCGTCTGCTGGTCGCACAAGGACCTCCTATACCTTTGATCTGGTGGTCTCCAGCATCACCAGCAAGTAGGAGTGCACGCGGCATGTAGGGCGCCGGGGTGCTGACCAGCTCTGTGGTCGGCACCCCGGCGTTCGTGTCGGGAGTGCTCGAAACGGGATCAGCGACGCCCGCGGCGGGCCAGAGCGATGTAGCACGCCACCATGCATGCCAGGCCGATGGCTGAGAGCAGGCCGTAGTTCGTCAGCCACTGCGCGGCCCCGTGCTTCCACAGCGCGTCGTCGCGGTTGGGCAGGATGGCGAGCATCTCCAGGGTGGAGGCAGCCATCGCGTAGCCCCCACCGCGATGGCATGAACCAGGCCAGCTGCTCGAAGACCGCCCGTCCGGAGATCGGGATGATGCCGCCGGACAGGACCAGCTGGGCCATGATGGAGACCACCAGGACCGGCATGACCTGCTCCGAGGAGGAGACCATCGCGGAGACCGCCAGGCCGAGGAGCCCGGAGACGAAGGCGACGGCCCAGCAGCAGAAGGCCAGTTCCAGTCCCGGCCACCCCTCCAGGATGACGGCATCGGTGGGGCCCTTGTTGAGTGCCAGGGCGATGCCCATCATCAGCGCGGTCTGAACGGTGGTGATGAGCGCCAGGATGGTCGCCTTGGAGAACAGGTAGGCGCCGGACCTCAGGCCAACGGCCTTCTCCCTCAGGAAGACGTCCCGCTCCCCGATGAGGTCGCGGATGGTGGCCGACATTCCGGAGAAGGCCGCGCCGGTGATGAGAATGACCAGCAGCTGCAGGGCCTGGCTGGAGTACTTGATGATCTGGGGATGGGGTTCTCCGGCGTCGGGGAGTGGGCTCGGGGTAGTGGGGACCGCGAAGCCGTCGCTCCCTCGATCGCCTTGGTCAGCAGTCCCCACGATGATGGGGAGCAGCAGCATGAAGGCGAGGTAGGACGGGTCGGCCGCCACGATCCGCAGCTGGCGTCGCACGAGGGTCGAGACCTGCCGGAGCACGGACTGCTGCTTGGGCGGCTTCTCCTGCGTCGCCGGTCCCGGCGGTCGCCGCGGGAGCCCCTCCGCGCCGCGTCGAGGGCACCGTGGCCTCCATGTACTGACGCAGCTCCGCGGTGTGGTTGCGGATGAGGGCGTAGACATCGGCGTAGCCGTCCACGGCGGGCGGGTCGGGCAGAGTGCCCCTTCGGGGTGTTGAGCAGCAGGCGGCCCCTGAGAGGCGATCTCGTTGAGCCGCTGGCGGAAGTAGGGGAGCACCTCGCGGGGTGAGCCGTAGTAGACGGGCTTTGCCGCCCGCGGCGAGGATGAGGAACCTTGTCCGCGCGGTCGATGTGGTTCTCATTGTGGGTGACGACGACGACCGTGCGGCCGCTGTCACCGGGACGCGTCCCGTGAGCCAGGGAGGCCAGCAGGTCCATGACGTCACGGTCCAGCTGGGGGTCCAGTCCGGAGGTGGGCTCGTCGAGGAACAGCAGGCTGGGGCGTGTCAGCAGCTCGATGGCGGTGGAGACCCGCTTGCGCTGGCCTCCGGAGAGCTTCTTGACCCGCTTGTCCACATGCGCGGTCAGGTCGAGGTCCTCCAGGACCTCAGCGATGCGCTGGCGCCGTTCGGCCCTGGAGACGTCCTTGGCGAAGCGCAGCTCGGCCGCGTACTCGAGGGTCTTGCGGACAGTGAGGGCGGAGTGAATGACGTCGCTCTGGGGGACCACACCGATCTTGTTGCGCATGACCGGGTAGTGCTCGTAGACGTCCAGCCCATTGAATAGCACCTGGCCCTCCTGGGCCTTCTGCTCGCCGGTGAGGGCCTTGAGCAGCGTTGACTTCCCGGCTCCCGACGGGCCGACGACGGCCAGCAGCTCGTTGCCCGGCAGGGAGAAGGAGATGCCGTCGAGCAGTGTCATGCTGCCGTTGTTGACGCGGAAGGTCAGGTCCTTGCCGACCAGCTCGCCGCCGGCTCCGCCTGCGACCTGGACCTCGCACAGCCCGTCCGGACTCAGGGCGATGAAGGTCGATCCCAGTCCCAGGAGCACGGGCCGGGTGACCTGGACCTGTGAGACGCGCTGCCCGCCGACATAGAGGCCGTTGGTGGATCCCAGGTCGGTGACGACCATGCCGTTGGAGGAGATGTCGATACGGGCGTGGTGCTTGGAGATGAGCGGGTCGTCCAGGACAAGAGTGTTGTCGGGAGCGCGCCCGATGGTGCCCGAGGAGGTGATGCGGAAGGACCTGAGCGTGTGCCGCGAGGGGGGAAGGCAGCCTGAGCTCGGACCTGAGGACGCTCGCCTGAGGGCTTCCGGAGGCCACGTAGGTGGCTGCTGAGGACGCCGAGCCCATGGTCTGTGGATGGGACGGGCCTGCGCCGAGACGGCTGCGGCCGGGGAAGGACCGGCAGGGCGCTGGATGAGGGGGGCGGCTTGTGGGGCGGAGACCGCACTCGGCTGCGATGGGATGAAGGGAGTGCTCGGAGCGGATGGGTCTGGGCTGTCCCAGTGGTTGTGACTGAATCGGGGAGCGCCGACTTGAGGCGCTCCGCCGACGCGATCGGGGTGAGTCCCAGCGCCGGCCCCGGAGGCGTCTCCCCAGCTGGATCCGAGTGCCCTGATTCACAAGTGCCTCGCGCGTCACGGCCCCGTTGACGAGCATGCCGTTACGGCCCTGGCAGCTCACCGCCCACCCGGTTGGGGTCGGGGTCACCTGGAGGTGGGTGCGAGATACGAGGGGTGGACGATCTGAACGTCGCTGTCCGGTGAGCGCCCCACGGTGAAAGGGCGTGGTGAAGGTGTGAGGGTTCCCAGCGATGCCTGGGCGGAGAGAGAGCGCACGATGAGTGCGGGAACGGCAAGGCGCGGTCCTTCCAGAGGGCGTGTGAGTGGGGACTCCCGGCCACGATACTGCTGTTTCGCTGTCACCGCTAAGAGCGAGGGCTCCCCAGTGTGATGTTGCATACGATACATGCCCGGTAGTGACTGCGGGGGGAGGCGAGGCCTTGCGACGTGTCGATCAGACCGGTCACAGAGTGGTTGCATTGCTTACGTTCGTATTGCGACTCGGGTGGCGAATGCGTGCGAGAGGAGGCCTGAAGTGGCTGCGCAGAATCGTTCGTCATGTCCGGATCGATGCGCGATCCGTGATGCTGGCGTGATCTCCTCGCGACCATCGCCTGGCGCTGAAAGCGACGTCGGGGTCGGTCCTCCCGTCGAGACCGGGGCCGCCATGTCGATGGCGTAGGCTGGTGAGGCGCTTGCGCACGCCTCCGTAGCTCAATGGATAGAGCATCGGCCTTCTAATCCGCAGGTTGCCGGTTCGAGTCCGGCCGGGGGCACTGGACAGCCGGGGCTGAGAAGGCTGATTTCCGAGGACGATCGACCGCTCGGGGCTGCTGGATCACGGAGGCGGCGAAGACGTGCGCACTGCATCGCCGCCCGCTTCCAGCCGCCTCGATGCCGCGGCCGGGGGCTGCGTCCCGGCCCGCTTGAGGGGCGGTGTTTCTCCCGTATTCGAGAGCGGCGAGTGCGCGCTCTCGGCGGTCACAGCGGGAGTGATCAGGGGGTTCTCACTGAGCTCGCGACACCCGTGGTGCGAACTGTCGAGATCAATCGTCGACTCTGCTGCGCTGTGCTCATAGTGTTGGCACATGCCCGCTCCTGTCCCCTCGCGCCACTCCCAGGACGATGCACCCGTCTCCGCCCTGAGTCGCGCCCAGCTCCTCGATGTCCTGTCCGACCTGGTCCGGGACCTCGAGCGCCTCGACCTGGCCCTGAGTGCCGACGGCATCGAGGCTGCGCGCACGTTGCGCGACGGTCTCATCGGGCAGGTCCGTGACCAGGTGATTCCCCGCCTCCAGGATGCAGATATCCCGTCCATCGTGGTGATCGGGGGCTCCACGGGTGCCGGGAAGTCCACACTCGTCAACTCCGTGCTCGGCCAGGAGGTCTCAGCTGCCGGAGTGCTCAGACCCACCACTCGAACCCCGGTCTTGGTGGCCAATCCCGAGGACATGGACTCGCTGTCCGAGCACCCTCTGACGCAGGTCTGCAGGCAGGAGGTCTCCGCTGCGATTCCGGCCGGCCTGGCTCTTATCGATGCCTCGGACCTGGACTCCGTGCACGAGGCCAACCGGGCTCTGGCCGGCAGGCTGCTGGAGGCGGCCGATCTGTGGCTCTTCGTCACGACTGCGGCGCGTTACGGCGACCAGACGCCGTGGACGACGCTGGAGGAGGCCGCACGCCGTGAGACCCCCATCGGAGTGGTTCTCAACCGGGTGCCGGCGAGGATCCTGCCCGAGGTTCGTCGGGATCTCATCACCCGCCTGCAGGGACTGGGGCTGTCGGAGGCGCCCTTCTTCGTCATCCCGGACGCCGGGCCGCACGAGGGGCTCTTGACTGGGGACGGCGTGAACGAGCTGCGCGACTGGCTGCAGCTCCTCGCCGGCCGTCACCGCGCAGCCGGCCTGGTGCGTCGTACCGGCAGGGGAGTGTGGAGTGTTCTGCGCACCGACCTGGAGCGCTTGGCGGACGACGTCGACGCCCAGGACGCGGTGGCCCAGGCGCTGGAGAGGACGTGCCAGGAGCTGAGGGAGTCCGCCATCAAGGCCTTGAGCGCGGACATCAGGGCCGGCTCTGCAGGCCAGGGCGCCACAGCCACCCGGTGGATCACCCTGGCCTCCTCTGGAGGTCCGCTGGCCTCCCTGGCTCAGGGGGGCAGGCTGCGCAGAGGATTCCTGGGACGGGCGGACAAGGCTCGCGCCGAGGGGACTCTCCCACCTGGCCGACGACGCCCGCGAGGCCCTGGCCAACCAGCTCCAGGCCGCTATCGTCGCCCTGAGCACCGAGGCTCAGAGAGCCTGGGCCGAGGTGGGCGCCGAGGAGCATGCGCACAGAATCCTGGGTCAGGGTGATGACGCGGCCGTGACCGTCGACGCCTGGGTCGGCTACCTGGAGGCTAATATCGAAAGCCCGCAGGACATCCGTAGACTGAGTCCCGCCAGTGTCATCGATCTCCTCATCGCCGCGGCAGCCGGTGCTGACGGGGCCATTTCAGCCGCCCAGACGTCTGGGGCTGGAGGAGCAGACCGCACAGGCGGGTGCTCTCCTGGTGGAAGCAGTCACGGAGGCGCTGACTGCCACAGTCCCCAAGGGGGCGGCCACCTCGCTCGCCCCCGCCCCCGGGTTCGCCGCTGCGCTGCGTCTGCGCTCAGGCGAGCTCAAGCCCTTCACCCGTCCCGGAGCCACAGCATGAGCCATTCCCGACACCGTCCCTTCCACCTCCTCCGACCAGCGAGGTTTCGAGGTGCTCGACGCCGAGCACCTCGATGCTCGCCTGAACGCGGTGCGAGATGCCCTGCGCTTGTGTCCCACGGAGGTTCCTGCCTCCCTGTCGATCCCTGCTCACAAGGCACTCGATGCCGTGGCCCAGCGTCTGGCGCTGGGAGTGGATCACACCGTCGTAGCGCTGTTCGGGGGGACCGGCTCGGGCAAGTCGTCGCTGTTCAACGCCTTGACCCAGCTGAACTTCGCTGATGTCGGTGCGCGTCGACCCACGACGTCGCGGGCTGCCGCCTGCTCCTGGGGTGATGACGCCGGTCCGCTCCTGGACTTCCTCGGGGTCTCCTCGGAACGGCGAATCCGGGGTGACTCGATTCTCGACGCCGATGACCAGGGAAGCATGTCCGGCCTGGTTCTGCTGGACGTTCCCGACTACGACTCAGTGACGACGGAGCACTCCTTGCAGGTGGATCGCCTCGTTCCGCTGGCCGACATCCTCGTGTGGGTGGTCGATCCTCAGAAGTACGCCGACGCGGCCCTGCACGACGGCTACCTGCGCGGCCTGGGGGCCCGTCAGGAGGACATGCTCGTCCTGGTCAACCAGGTGGACACCCTCCCGGAGAGTGGCTTGGCGAGCCTGCTGGACGACGTCGGGTCTCTTCTCAAGGACGACGGGCTCAGCCAGGTTCAGGTGCTCCCGGTATCGGCTGTGCGCGGCGACAATCTCGACGTCGTGCGCAGCATGCTGCGCCAGCGCGTCGCACGTGAGTCCAACGCGGCTCGTACGGCTTCGGCCGAGCTTGACGCGATCGTGCGTCGTCTGCGTCCGACGGTGGCTCGTAACAAGGTGGAGCTCAGTGCCGACCTCACCGAGGAGGCCACCAAGGTGCTGCTTCAGGCATCCGGTGCCCAGGCGGTGGAGGACTCGGTGAGAGTCGGACTGTCCAGGGTTCTGCCCAGAGCCCTGGCCCGCCCCGAACCGCCCTCGCGTACCGCAGTGTCCTCGGCTCACTCCACCTGGGTCCACCGCACCTCACAGGGACTGCCGCCCACGTGGGCCCGAAGCATGGAGGCCTCCGTCGTATCCCCGGAGACCTTGGCGGGGCAGACCGCTGAGGCGGTCGGCTCCGTGCCGCTGCCAGGGCATCGCCAGCCGGTGATTGACCTGTTGTGGTGGGGAGGCCTGCTCATGGTGCTCGGCGGGATGTCGTGGCTGTCCGTCTCCCTGGTGCGAGAGGGGCTCGAGGTTTTGCACCGCAGCATCGAGATCGTCCCGGTCTGCCTTATCGTCCTCGGGCTCATGGCGGTCCTGATCGCCGCGGTGCGCCGGCGCAGCAGGGCGCGCCGTGAGGCGGAGCGCTATGGGCAACGGGTGCGTGCCCGCCTGGAGTCCGTGGTTGAGCGGGGACTGAGCCGGCCCGCTGCCAAGATTCTGGAGAAGCATCGGGTGCTGCAGTCCGCTTTGGGGCTGTAACCCCGTCTTTGCGAGACCACCCAGTGGCCACAGCCCTCGGATTGCCCTCCTGGGAGACTCGTGCGGGGAGTGAGCTCGGGGCCCGTTGGGCATCTGGTGGGCGGGTCGAGCACCGTTGTGGTGCAGGGGGCGGCAGAGCGCCGCCCGCCCACAACCAAGGAGCCCCTCATGACTCGTCAGCTCGACCTCACCGTCCAAGGCGTCGTCGGAACCAATCCGGTCCTGTCCCGTGTCGGGGACAATGCCCGTCCTTACTGCCGCTTTCGCGTTGCCGTCACCCCGACCTACCGCACTGAGCGGGGGTGGAACAACGCCGAGACGATCTGGTTCACCGCTAAGGCGTGGGGGCAGCTCGCCGCCAATCTGAGTCACTCCCTGCACAAGGGGGACGCAGTTCTGCTCACGGGACGTTTCTCCCAGGAGTCCTGGGAGAACAACGGCAGGAGGCACGAGACCAACGTCATCACGCTTCAGGCCGCTGGGCACGACCTGACCAGAGGAGAGTCCCGCTTCGCGCGCGTGAGAGCCGTGGAGTCGGCGCCTTCCGCGTCCTCGGGTGCTGGAAGCGGTGATGCCGAGCTCGAGCCGGGTTCTGACGAGCACCTCTCCTCGGATCACTGGGACGTCGAGGCGGCAGCCTCGGGCGCCTCGGCTTCAGAGGCCCGGCGAGCAGCTCCTCAGGGCCCCACTGAGTCCGCTGAGCTCGGCGAGTCCAGCACGACGTACGTAGAGAGTCCTGGCTCTCTCGTCATTGATCCAGCCTCGGCGCGGACCGAGGAACAGACCGGGGAACCGTGGCCCATGTACGAGCTCGCCGATGATCTCGTCGAGCAGGCTATCGGGGTCAGCTGACGTCGGAGTGCGCGCGCAAGAGGTAGTCGAGGTCTGCGGGATGGGCGACCTCGAGCACCTCGATGAGGATGCGGGTCACCAGATCGGCGGCCTCGTCTCCGTCGGACAGCAGCCTGGCGAAGACGTGATGACTCTCCTGCCAGCCGATCGCGCCCAGGATCCTGCGCTCGGTGGGGCCAAGCAGTACCCGCCCCTGTGCATCGAGCTCGGGTAGGGAGACCTCGATGCCGTCGGTGCGTCCGACGAGGACTACGCCCGGCAGGTCCGGGGAGGGAACAGGGGGAGTGGACAGGGGCAGTCTCGACAGCAGCTGCGACCAGCGCCCCTGGGGAACCAGCTCCTCGGCCTTGACCATGGGGACCGGAGCCGTCAGGAGCAGGGTTCCGCCAGATGGATCAATGACGGCCTCGACAGCTTCTCCCCGCCGCGCGAGCGGCCTGCACACCTCGTCGAGGAACCGGGCCAGCGACGAGGTGAAGCCTGCCCAGGAACCCAGGTCGACGCGATCCTCGAAGGCACGTGACAGCGCGGGCGACAGGGAGATCTCACTCATGATCGCAAGCCTAGGGCGCGTTCCCGGCGAGTGGTTGGAGCTTGGGGCTCTCGAACTCTGTGATCACAGGAGGATCACACCTCGTCCCGGACATCACAAGCCACATCGATGCTGGGCGTGTCACGGCGGGAAAATGGCGTGTCGGCGCATACGGTGGCCGTAACGCCATGAACCCGAGTGCCGTGCTCGGGGCGCAATAGGAGAGCAACGAGCAGATGATCCGCTTCGACCACGTCTCGAAGGTGTACAAACGCGGGGCACGTCCGGCGCTCGACGACGTCGACATCAAGGTCAACCGGGACGAGTTCGTGTTCCTTGTCGGCGCCTCGGGGTCAGGAAAATCAACCTTCCTGCGTCTGGTCCTGCGCGAGGAGCGTCCTACCAAGGGGCGTATCCACGTCCTGGGGCGTGACCTGTCGCAGATCTCCTCGTGGAAGGTGCCCCAGCTGCGACGGGAGATCGGCTTCGTCTTCCAGGACTTCCGGCTTCTGGAGAACAAGAACGTCCTGGAGAACGTGGCACTGGCCTCCCAAGTCATCGGTAAACCGCGCCACTACATCCTTTCCGCTGTGCCGGAGGCCCTCGACCTGGTGGGGCTGGCCGGCAAGGAGAAGCGCCTCCCCCACGAGCTCTCCGGGGGTGAGCAGCAGCGCGTGGCGATTGCCCGCGCCATGGTCAACCGGCCCAAGCTCCTCCTGGCCGATGAGCCCACCGGAAACCTGGACCCCTCGACGTCGGTCGGGATCATGCGTCTGCTCGACCGCATCAACCGACAGGGGACCACGGTCGTCATGGCGACTCACGACGACGAGATCGTCGACCAGATGCGTAAACGCGTCATCGAGCTCAAGGGCGGTGAGGTCGTACGCGACCAGGACCGCGGTGTCTACGGCTCGGACCGCTGAAGGAGAAGAACTGTGAGACTGCGTTTCGTCCTCTCGGAGACCGCCAAGGGCATGTCCCGGAATCTGGCGATGACGGTGTCCGTGATTCTCGTCGCCTTCGTATCGCTGCTCTTCGTGGGGGCCTCGGCACTGCTGCAGAGCCAGATCTCGACCATGAAGGGAGACTGGTACGACAAGGTCGAGGTCTCGGTCTACATGTGCCCCAAGTCCTCGGCCTCCTCCAACTGCGCCGACGGCGAGGCCACTGCTGCTCAGATCAGCGAGGTCGAGAACCTCATCACCAGCGGTGCCCCCTCCGGCTACGTCAAGTCCTACCAGATGGAGACCAAGGCCCAGGCCTATCAGAACTTCATGAAGGCCTACGCCAAGTCCGCCGTCGGGAGGAACGCCACTGAGGACATGATGCCCGTGTCCTTCCGCATCAAGCTCAAGGACGCCGAGAACTACAAGCTGGTGGCCGAGCAGTTCGAGGGGCACAGTGGCGTGGAGCGTGTGGTCGACCAGCGTTCCACCCTCGAGCCCCTCTTCCTCGTGATGAACCGGGCCTCCTGGATCACAGGAGGGTTGGCGACCATCATGGCGGTGGCCGCGGTGCTGCTCATCTCGACGACCATCAGGCTGTCGGCCATGTCCCGCTCCCGACAGACCGGGATCATGCGCCTGGTGGGAGCCTCGAACCTCTTCATCCAGCTGCCCTTCATTCTTGAAGGGGTGCTTGCCGCCCTCACCGGGGCGATTCTCGCCGTGGCCACGCTGTGGGTAGGAGTCCGCTACGTCGTGGAGGGGTGGCTCGCCTCCTCCATATCCTTCACGAGCGCCTTCATCAGCACCAGAGATGTTCTCCTCCTGTCGCCCTGGCTGATCCTGGCGGCCATCGCCCTGGCCGCGGTCTCCTCCGCCTTCTCACTGTCCAAGTACACGAGGGTCTGATCTCGCATGCTGTCTCGTCTGTTCCTCCGTCGCTCACGCCGGCGTGCCGCGGTCTGCGCCCTGGCCGCCGCCAGCCTCGCCTTCTTCTACTCCGGGGACATCTCCCTGGCCGATGAGCGCGACGACGCCGTGGCCAAACAGAGTGAGGCTCAGCGCAAGCAGCAGGAGGTCCTCTCCTCCCTCGAGGGGGTCAGCGCCGATCTGGGACAGGCCTACATCTCGCTTCAGAACGCCCAGGCCTCCTTGAGCACCGCGGAGTCCGAGCTGACCACCGCTGAGACGGCTCTGGCCGCCAAGGAGAGGGAGCAGCAGATCGCCAGTGACCGCCTGGCCGCGGCGCAGAGCAGCCTTGAGACGGTCAAGCAGGAGTCCGAGGCGTCCCAGAAGACGGCCTCGGAGACCTCCAGCTCCGTGGCGGAGATCGTGGTGTCCACCTACCAGGGGGACAACTCGGTGACCTCGTGGAGCTATGTTCTCGCCTCGCAGGACGTCGAGGAGCTCAGCCAGCGTGCCTCAGCGGTCGAGATCGGCTCAGGGGTCCAGGAGGCGGTCCTGTCCGCCGCCGAGGTCGAGCGCGCTCAGAACGCCAACCGTGAGGCCAGACAGAATGCTGCCACCACGCGAGTCGGCACGCTCAAGACCGAGGCCGACACCGCCGAGGCCAACGCCAAGACGGCCCGGGACGCGGCCAAGACCAAACGGGACGAGGTCGCCAAGCTGGCTGCTCAGAAGAAGTCCGCCGCCGCGGCGCTGGAGAGCCGTAAGAGCAGTCTCCAGTCCCAGCTCGACCAGGCCAACGCCGATGCCGCTGCCGCTGCCGCGCGAGTCGCCCAGATCGACGCCGCCAACCGGGCTGCGGCCAGCGCCGGAACCATGCCGTCGGTCCCCTCGAGCTCGATCGGCTCCGACTCCCTGGGAAGCGGGTACATCGGTCACCCGATCACCGGTCCGCTCGAGGTGACCTCGCCCTTCGGGTACCGCGTTCACCCGGTCACCGGCACCGGAACAGGGCACCAGGGGGTCGACTTCGCCGCGAGTGAGGGGACGCCCCAGTACGCCGCGGTCTCCGGAGTGGCCACCTACTGGGACTCCGAGTCCTGCGGCATCGGCATTGACATCAACGGCGGCATCATCGACGGGCACTCCTACGTCATCACTCTGTGCCACCTCTCCTCGCGCAGCATTGCCGACGGCCAGCAGGTCAATCGCGGTGACGTCGTCGGCGCGACCGGCTCAACCGGCTACGCGACCGGGGCGCACGTCCACTTCCAGGTGGCTCAGGACGGGGTGTACATCGACCCGATGTCCCTGCCCGGTTTCTAGGCGAGTTCTTCTTGACGAGGCCCGTAAACTCCTGTCCCTGCGCGTCGTCGTCTCACGCCACGATGCCCCGGTGGGGAGCGGCTCACTCGGAGGGGACTCCGGGCCGCCCTGACGTGGGAGCGCCAGCCATCCAGTACTCGTGAAAGGACAGGCCGATGACCCCTGCCCCCAAGTCTGCTCGGGCGTCCAAGCCAACGGCCGGGCAGAAGGCGAAGGCCGCCTCCGACGCCCACAAGACGGTGGCCCGTAACCGCAAGGCGACCCACGACTACTTCATCGAGGACCGCTATGAGGCAGGGCTGGTTCTCACCGGCACCGAGGTCAAGGCATTGCGCATGGGACGGGCCTCGCTCACCGAGGCCTGGATCGAGATCGACCGCCATGGCGAGGCCTGGCTCCAGGGGGCTCATATCCCCGAGTACCTGCAAGGGACGTGGAACAACCACTCCCCGCGTCGCAAGCGCAAGCTGCTCCTGCACCGCGGCGAGCTGGAGCGCCTCAAGACCAGGGTCCAGGCCAAGGGTTATACGGTGGTCCCGCTGGAGCTGTACTTCATTCGTGGACGTGCCAAGCTGGAGATCGCCCTGGCTCGGGGTAAGCAGGACTGGGATAAGCGCCAGGCGCTGCGTGAGGCGCAGGACAAGCGGGAAGCGGCCCGGGCCATGGCAGCCGCCAACCGGCGTCGGGGCTGAGGCCGCCGTGATCATCCGCACGGCTTGTATAGCCTGCGCGGCCCTCACTCGTGTCGTCCGGTGCTACCAGTGCCGGTGTACGTAGGGCCTGATGAGACGGTCGTAGAGCTCTCTCACCGCAGTGTGCATCTCCTGACTCAGCGGTGGCAGCTCGGCTGCACGGGCGTTGGAGCGTACCTGATTGAGACTATGAGCGTCAGGGCAGGATGCAGTTGATGCCCTCCTGATCCAGGAGCCACCGCAGGGCGACCTGGACCGGTGGAACATGCTCGAGGGCCGAGCCGGCGGCACAGGCCGGAGAACTCGTGGGCGGCTTGCATTCCCACCTCGTCGGGGACCACGGAGTAGATCCAGCCGGCGTCGAGGGCCGCCACTGATCCGGGCGGTGCGGGTGTACTACCACGACGACGGTTATGGGACAGCAGCCCATCAGGTAGCGGAACCCTCGCGATCACTGCGGTCCCGGACTCGCGCGCAGCGGGAGAACTTCCTCCAGGGGCTTGTGCCGGAAGACGTTCACGATGATCTCCACGCTCGCGCAACCCTGGGTGCCGGATCGCCTCGAGAGCCCTCGGCGCAGGTGAGGACGCTCACTCCCGTAGCAGCGTATCCGCTCGGTCTCGACCAGCTCGTCGAGGAGCTCCCACAGGTGCTGGCGTTGAAGTAGCTCGATGGGAGGAGCATGCAGATGGACAATGTCGATGGTCTCGGTGCCGAGATTTTTCCGGGAGCGGTCGTTCCAGTGAAGAACAAGGTCTCGACTGAAGGCGTCGGTGGGATACGTCCTCTCCACTGCTCCTCCCCATCTTCGTGGCCACCGTGAGTCCGGTGCGAGGACGAGCGGAGAAGAACTCGCCGAGGAACCTCTCGAGGCGCCGTTGTCATAGGCGTCGGCCGTATCGATGAAGGTGACTCCCGAGGCGCACGCTGCATCGAGATTGCTGAAGGCACGAGAAGGATCGACTTCGCTCAGATCAATGCCCAGTTGCCACGTACCAGTGCCGATGACTGGGATCTCGCGGCCCAGGGCGGGAAACAGGCGTGTGTCCATGACACTCTCCTTGACGCTGTGCAGAGGAGGACCGAGGCCACCACGAGGTAACCGGCCTGTTCTGTCATGATATTCGTTCGAGTCGCTGACCCGCCATCGCCGCAGTTGAGCAGCTCGCCGAGACGCCGTGTGGCGCAGTCCTCCGACACCGGTCGTCCTCTTCCTGCTAGACTTGTGTGGCCCGTTGAGGGGCGTGTTCCGGGAGGCCTCAGGGCTGCCGGTGACAACTGCACAGGGGATGATCGGTTTCGACGACGGTCGTAGGTTCAGGAGAAGCGGGTCGAGGATGCGCAGTCATCTCGTCAACGCTCTGCGCGAACCAATAGGTGCCGATAACACTCGCACCGACTTCGCCCTCGCCGCCTGAGCGAGCCTCGAAGTCCGTCAGCCCGGGGAGCGCTTCCGCCCCGGTTCCTGGCGTCATCCAGGAAGCCACTGCTGAGAGCCCGTGTCGGTAGGGCTCTTGGGACTTTTCATCGACTGAGCCCGTCGGCGTCCTTGCTCGCGTGAGACGCCGGGGCTGAGAAAAACGCTAGCGAGCTGCACCCGGAGAAGTCCTGTTGTGCGGCCGTCGGACGGGGGTTCGATTCCCCATCTCCACTAGTACAAGAGTTTCCAACGAAGGATGCCTGTCGACGCCCGGTAGTGACAAGGGCGGTACAGCATTCAGGAACGCAGAACGGAGTCCCCACCACCCTTGATGGGTGGTGGGGACTCCGTTCTGTCGAATCGTGAAAGCTCCCCAGGCGTCTGGGTTTCTCTCTGGGTGGTTTAGGTGAGGACTGCTAGGAGTGGGGCGTAGTGCTGGGTGATGGCTTGGTGGTAGGCGGGGATGTTTCCGGTGCGGGCTGCGTGGAGCATGGCTCGGTGGGCTTTTGCGGTGCTGGTGAGGTCTTCGAGCTTGGGGGCGCCCAGGAGGGGACGGTGAGGGGTGTGGATGGCCCAGAAGGCTTCGGTGAGGTGGAGGTAGAGGCGGTTGTCGAGGGGTTCGAGCAGGCGTGTGTGGAAGCGGCGGTCCTGGTCGGTGAAGAGCTCTCCTTGTGAGGCGAGGTGCTCGATCTTGTCGACGATGGTGTCGAGCTCAGGGTCTTGTCGGTTGTTCCAGGCGTGGGTGACGGGTTCGGCCAGGGCGTTGTCGAGGGTGATGCGTACTTCGACGATGTCTGCGTAGTCCGCGGTGGTCGTCTCCGGGGTTGAGGAGGCCTTTGAAGACGAGGGACTCGACCATGGGGCGCATGGAGACCTGGCCGACGAACATGCCGTGTCCGTGGCGTACTTCGACGATGTCGAGGGCGACGAGGGTGCGGACGGCCTCGCGGACGGAGGAGCGGGATACTCCCAGGTCGGTGCACAGCTGGGACTCCGTCGGCAACGCATCACCAGGATGCAGGCCCTTGGCAAGAATGTAGTTCTTGATCTCGGCAATCGCCGTGGATGACTGAGTCATCGGGGTGGTGGTGAGGCCGGACATGACACCGCGGGACATCTGCATGGCCCCATTGTCCGACTTTTGGTGCATTTACGCTGGTGAATGTCGAACCGCACCCACCCATGCGCTCTCAAGGCCCCAGGCAGCTGACAGGTTGAGTGTGGAGTCGTCGTCGGTCAGCGGTCGGTGGCGGAGCCGCGAACCGCAGATCAGTGACTGATTATGATTGGATTACTGCGATATAGATCATGGTGCAACAATTGCGGCATGCCTCTCACGCATGAATCGCTCCCTGCCCGTCCTCCCTACGACAGTGCCACTGCCGCCCTGCTTGAGCGCATTGAGCCGCTCGGCATCTTCCGGACCATGACGGTGCAGAACATCCCGAGCTGGCGCGCCCCCGTTGATGAGGTCCGAGCGGGTTTCCTGCTCAGGCATCCTGACGTCGACCTGGAGGATGTTGAGGTCCTTCGTCAGAACGGGACGGCGTTTCCCGCTGCGGTCGCGCGGACCGTCCAAAGCGCCTCCGTCGGCCGGCCCGGTCCTCTGTTCCTCTCCCTGCACGAGGGAGGACTGGTGATGGGGTGCCGTTTCAACGGTCTGTTGACCGTTGTCCCGTGGCTGCGGAGGTACGGAGGCGTCATTGTCAGTCCTGAGTACCGGCTGGCTCCGGAGCATCCGGCACCCGCCGGCGTCGAGGACTGCTACGCCACGCTGTGCTGGGCGGTCGAGCATGCCGAGGACCTCGGGGCCGATCCGCGGCGCGTCGTCGTCGTCGGGCCGAGCGCCGGTGGAGGGCTGAGCGCCGGCACGCTGCTCATGGCGCGAGACCGACAGGGGCCGGCCGTTCTCGGCGGGCTGCTGGACTACCCCATGCTGGATGACCGCACAGGAATGCGGCACTGGCAGGACTCGGTCTCGGCGCGTCAGTACCCGGACGATGGCACCTGGCCGGCGGCGTACAACAATGTCGCTTGGGACGCCGCGCTGGGGGAGCGGCGCGGCACGGAGCTGGTCACCCCATACGAGGCCCCCGCTCGCGCTACATGGCTGGGCGGACTGCCGCCGCTGTTCATCTCAGTGGCCTCCGCCGAGGTCTTCCGGGATGAGGATGTCGCCTTCGCCTCCAGGGTGTGGTGCGACGGCGGTGATGCCGAGCTGCACGTCTGCCCGGGGCACTCACGCCATGGAGTTCGTCAATGCGCGGTGGCTCGCGCAGGGGCTCACTGCCGCGCGCGACCTGTGGATGGAGAGGCTGCTTCGTCCGGAGGACCCGCGCCTCAATGTTCTGGCCGTGGCGCAGGCCGGAACCTATCCGGCTCTGACGGAGCGGTTTTTGGCTCTGGGTGGTTTAGGTGAGGACTGCTAGGAGTGGGGCGTAGTGCTGGGTGATGGCTTGGTGGTAGGCGGGGATGTTTCCGGTGCGGGCTGCGTGGAGCATGGCTCGGTGGGCTTTTGCGGTGCTGGTGAGGTCTTCGAGCTTGGGGGCGCCCAGGAGGGGGACGGTGAGGGTGTGGATGGCCCAGAAGGCTTCGGTGAGGTGGAGGTAGAGGCGGTTGTCGAGGGGTTCGAGCAGGCGTGTGTGGAAGCGGCGGTCCTGGTCGGTGAAGAGCTCTCCTTGTGAGGCGAGGTGCTCGATCTTGTCGACGATGGTGTCGAGCTCGGGGTCTTGTCGGTTGTTCCAGGCGTGGGTGACGGGTTCGGCCAGGGCGTTGTCGAGGGTGATGCGTACTTCGACGATGTTGCGTAGTCCGCGGTGGTCGTCTCCGGGGTTGAGGAGGCCTTTGAAGACGAGGGACTCGACCATGGGGCGCATGGAGACCTGGCCGACGAACATGCCGTGTCCGTGGCGTACTTCGACGATGTCGAGGGCGACGAGGGTGCGGACGGCCTCGCGGACGGAGGAGCGGGATACTCCCAGGTCGGTGCACAGCTGGGACTCCGTCGGCAACGCATCACCCATCTGCAGGCCGGAGCGCAGGATGTAGTTCTTGATCGCGGTCATCGTGGTTTCCGCCTGAGTGACGGGCGACGTCATCAGTGTGGAGTATGGGCCGTGGGGAATGATCGGCTCATCAATCGCAAGCGTGATGTTCGTCTCTTTCCCTACGGCGGCGGCGGTTGTGTGCGGTACGGATGCTCTGTTCATGGTGCTGCTCTTCTTGCTGTCTGCCACGGTTCCTGCCCTGTCAATCATTGTTGATCACTGCGATGTGATTCCGCTCGTTGAACGACTCGCCCCAACGGCGGGGCGGCGGTTGATGAGTGTCCTGCCTGCGAGGTCGTGAGTGGTCTGAGCTCCCCGACTTCTGCTACAGTCATCCTACCAACGTCAGACATAAGACGTCAGACATCAGGAGAGAATCAATGGCGATCACAACTCCGGCGGGCGCCAGCCGCCGCGACTTCATCAGGCTGACCGGCACCCTGGGCGTGGCTGCTGGCCTGGCTGTCAGCCTTGCGGCCTGCGGCGGTAAGGGCAAGGCCTCGGGTGGCGCGAAGGCCAGCGGCATGGCTGCCGATCAGGAGGTCACCCACAAGGACGGTGTCATCACCGCAGGTATTTCCTACGAGCTGGGCACCAACGGCTACGACCCGATGACGACGTCGTCGGCTCTGACGGTCGCTGCCAACTGGCACACCTGGAGGGGCTCACCGAGCTCCACCCGGCCACCCGGGAGGTGTACGCGGCTCTGGCGGCGGAGATGCCCAAGAAGGTGGACGACACCACCTATGAGGTCGCGCTGCGCAAGGATGCGAAGTTCTCCAACGGCTCGGCCGTGACCGCCGACGATGTCGTCTACTCCTTCACGCGCGTGCTCGACTCGGCCAACAAGTCGCTGTACTCCCAGTTCCTCCCTTCATCGACAAGGTGGAGGCCAAGGATGCGGGCACGGTGACCATCAAGCTCAAGTACGCCTTCTCCTGGTGGCGGAGCGTCTGAGCGTCGTCAAGATCGTCCCCAAGGCGGTCGTTGAGGCGGACGCCAGAAGTTCGACATGAGCCGCTCGGAAGCGGTCCCTACAAGATGACCGACAACGGTGCCGGCAGCCAGAAGGTCGTCTTCGAGCGCAACGACAAGTACAACGGTCCTCGCCCGGCGCTGGCCAAGTCCATGACCTGGCAGATCCTGCCCGACGACACCACCCGCACCAACGCGATGACCTCTGGCTCCGTGCAGGCCATCGACGCCGTCCCGGCGGCCAACCTCAAGACGCTCAAGGACCCGGTCAAGGTGGCGGCGCAGCAGGGCTTCGGGCTGCTCTTCGCCATGTTCAACAACACCACCTTCTCCAACGTCAAGGCCCGTCAGGCGGTGCTCTACGCGCTGGACTACGCCAAGATCTGCAACACCGGCATGGCCGGCCTGGCGACGCCGGTTACCTGCTTCGTTCAGGACGGGCACCCGGCGTACAAGAAGGCCAAGACGGTCTACTCCAAGGACGTCGGCAAGGCCAAGTCGCTCCTGGCGGAGGCTGGGCATCACGACTATCAACCTGCTGTGCACGGACCACGGCTGGTTCTCGGCCGTCAGGCCCATCATCCGTGAGAACCTCGAGGCCCTGGGGGTGACGGTCAAGTACGACGAGAAGAAGTCCGCGGACACCTACTCCTTCATCGACTCCGCCCAAGGGGCGTGGGACGTGCTCATCGCTCCTGGGGACCCCTCGGTCTTCGGTAATGACGCGGACCTGCTCATGCGCTGGTGGTACAGCGGTGACGTATGGACCGAGACTCGCATGCACTGGAAGGGGCTCGGAGAGCCAGGTTGCGGTCCAGGGCGCTGCTCGATGAGGCGGTCAAGCTGGAGGGTGACAAGCAGATCGCCAAGTGGCAGGAGGTCTTCGACAAGATCTCGAGGATGTTCCGCTCTACCCGATCTTCCACCGCAAGGCTCCGACGGCCTACGACTCGACGACGTTGGAGAACTTCAAGCCGATCTCGCTGACCGGCCTGTCCTTCGTGGGACGGGGTCGTCCAAGTCCTGAGAGATCACGAGCGGGCGGTGCGGCATCCCTGGAGGTTGCTGCGCCGCCCGCGCCGTGCTCGTGGCGTCAGTGTGTCCGGGGAGTAAAGCAACGGACTTGCAATCTGACATCAGACATCAGACAATTGGCGTGGCGGCTGGCCCTGCGGCTGCCACGTCACCCAGCCGCCACCTCAGGCGGCAGGGACGCTAACGCAAAGGAGCATTTCAGTGTCCAACCTCATCCGCCTGATCGGACGGCGCCTGGTCGCGCTGCCGGTCATGGTGCTGGGCGTGACGCTGCTCGTCTTCATCGTCATGTCGTTCTCCTCGGCAGACCCGGCGCGTCTTGCGCTGGGCGAGTCGGCCACGCCAGACGCCCTCGAGCAGTACCGAGCCGCCCACCATCTCAACGACCCTCTTCTCAAGCGGTTCTGGGAGTACCTCCTGGGCCTCATCCACGGCGACCTCGGCACCTCCTTCACCGGAGCCAAGATCTCCGACATGGTGGCCGCGGCCTTCCCGATCACGCTCCAGCTGACCTTCATCGGAATCTTCGTGGCCGTCATCCTGGCCACGATCCTGGGAATCATCGCGGCCCTCTACCGCGACAAGTGGCAGGACCAGGTCATCCGCGTCATCTCCATCGCCTGCCTGGCCACCCCGTCCTTCTGGCTGGCCCTGCTGCTCATTCAGTGGTTCTCCGACATTCCGGGGGGAACGGGGGCCTTCCCCGCACTGGTGTCCGAGTGGGTTCCCTTCAGCGAGGATCCCGGAACATATCTCAATCAGATCTTCCTGCCGGCACTGGCCATCGCGGTGCCCAACGCCGGCTCGCTCACCCGCGTGGTGCGTACCGCCATGGTCGAGGAGCTCGACCGCGACTACGTGCGTACCGCCATCGGCGGCGGTATTCCCAGAACGTCGTCGTGGCTCGCAACGTGCTGCGCAACGCGCTCATCACTCCGCTGACCGTGCTGGGACTGCGCATCGGCTACGCCATGGGAGGCGCCGTCGTCATCGAGATGATCTTCAACATCAAGGGAATGGGACAGCTCATCTTCCAGGGAATCACCCGTAATGACGTGAACATCGTCCAGGGGGTCTCCATCACGGTGGCACTGGCCTTCATCATCATCAACATTGTTGTTGACATGCTCTACGTCCTCGTCAACCCACGAATCAGGAGCATCTGATGCTGCACCGCTCCACACTGGATAAGGCCTCGCGGCCCGGGCTGCGCTTTCCAGGGCTGGAAGGCGCTGCCCATCGGCTCAAGATCGCCATCATCGTGCTGGGCCTCATCGCCCTGATCGCCATCCTGGCTCCCGTCGTCGCCCCCTACTCTCCTGGTGCCACCGGGCTGGCGGAGGCCAAGACGACTTCCCACATCGAGGGGCGTCGGTGAGGTGACCGCCACCGATCCTGTCGTTGCCCCGTCCATGTCCCACCTGTTCGGGTACGGACGGCACCGGCCGTGACATCTTCTCGCGCGCCGTCTACGGCGCCAGGGTCTCGCTGGTCGTGGGCCTGACGGCCACCGGGACTGGCACTTCTGGTGGCCTCGGTCCTCGGGGCCGTCTGCCGCCACCTCCCGCAAGTGGGTCGCTGAGACTCTCATGCGCGTACTCGACGTCGTCATGTCCTTCCCCGGCATCGCCCTGGCGGCGGTCCTCGTCTCGGCGATGTCGACCCGCCTGCCGATGCTGCCGGTCATCATCGTCTCCATCGGCATCCTCTACATCCCCCAGCTCACTCGTGTGGTGCGCGCCAACATCATCTCCCAGTTCGGGGAGGACTATGTGGCCGCCTCCAAGGTGATGGGCGCCCCGGTGCCATGGATCCTCCTCAAGCACGTGGCCCGCAACTGCATCGCCCCCATCATGGTCTTCGCGACCGTTCTGGTGGCCGACGCGATCGTCTTTCGAGGCCTCGCTGTCCTTCATCGGTGCGGGCATCAAGTCCGTCAACACCCCGACCTGGGGCAACATGCTCTCCGAGGGCAAGGAGCTGCTCCTGTCGGGCCACTGGTGGCCGACCTTCTTCCCTGGCCTGCTCATCCTTATCACCACCCTGTGCCTCAACGTCCTGTCCGAGGGGCTCACCGATGCGATGGCCTCGCCGCGTATCAAGGCCAAGCCCGATGTCCAGGCCGATGAGGAGGCCATGGACGCCCAGGAGACCCTGGAGGCCTGGGATGACGCGGCCGAGGCGGTGGTCACCAACGCCTCCGTCGCTGACGGGGATGACGCCACGAACAGGGCTGAGCTCGCTGACCGGCGTCGTCGCTCCGGCGGCTGAGGATGTTCCTCTGTCCGAGCGGCTCAGCTCCTGCGAGTGGCCGAGCTCGCCCGGCGAGACCGCCTGGTCTACGAGGACACCGGTGAGGACCCGGTCCTGGAGGTCAAGAACCTCTCGATCGCCTTCCCCGAGCAGCACGGTGAGGTCAACATCGTCGATGGCGTCTCCTTCTCCGTGCGTCCCGGCGAGACCATGGGCCTGGTGGGGGAGTCCGGCTGCGGCAAGTCCATCAGCTCGATGGCCGTCATGGGGCTGCTGCCGCCCTCGGCCCGCCTCTCCGGCGAAATCCTCTTCAAGGGGCGCAACATCCTTGAGATGACGCCGTCCGAGCACAACGCGCTGCGCGGTCACGAGATGAGCATGGTCTACCAGGACGCCCTGTCCTCGCTGAACCCCTCGATGCTCATCCGCACCCAGATGGCCCAGCTGAGCGCACGCGGAGGCACTCGTAGTGCCTCCGAGCTCCTCGAGCTGGTGGGGCTCGACCCCAAGCGCACGCTGCGCAGCTACCCGCACGAGCTCTCCGGCGGTCAGCGCCAGCGCGTCCTCATCGCCATGGCGCTGACCCGCGACCCCGCCCTGGTTCTGGCCGACGAGCCGACGACCGCCCTGGACGTGACCGTTCAGAAGCAGGTCATCGACCTGCTCAATGAGCTTCGTGAGAAGCTCGGCTTCGCGATGGTCTTCGTCTCGCACGACCTGGCTCTCGTGGCCATGCTGGCTCACCGAATCACCGTGATGTACGCGGGCCAGGTGGTCGAGCAGGCGCCCACCAGCGAGCTGCTGTCCAACCCTGTTCACGAGTACACCCAGGGCCTTCTTGGTGCTGTGCTCTCCATCGAGGCCGGCTCCAAACGACTCCACCAGGTGCGAGGGGTCGTCCCCTCACCCAGCGAGTTCGTCAAGGGAGACCGGTTCGCCCCGAGATCGTCCCACCCGACGGTCGGCCTTGAGACCCGTCCGGTGCTCAAGCCGGTGCCGGGCACGACGGAGCACAGCTACGCCATCACCCCCGAGCTCGAGACTCTGCTCGCTAAGGAGAAGCACTGATGTCCCCCAACACGTCTGCATCGTCCTCATGGAGCGAGGACCAGCCGGTCGTCGAGCTCAGGGACGTCAATGTCATCCACAAGTCCCGCACCGGTGGCCTGTTCAACCCGGACACGGTTCACGCGGTCAACAACGTCTCGCTGTCCGTCAAGCGCGGAGAGACGCTGGGACTCGTGGGGGAGTCGGGCTGTGGCAAGTCCACCACCGCCCGGGTCATGGTGGGGCTGCAGCCGATCACCTCCGGTGAGGTCATCTTCAAGGGCCGTCCGCTGGGGCGCTCGGCCGCGGACCGTCGCGAGCTGGGACGCAGCATCTCGGTGGTCTTCCAGGACCCGGCCACGGCCCTCAACCCGCGCATGATCGTGCACGACGCGCTCATCGACCCGCTCAACGTCCACGGAATCGGTTCTCCCAAGGAGCGAGAGGCCCGGGTGCGCGACCTCCTCCACCTGGTCGGGCTGCCGCCCAGCGCACTCAACGTGCTGCCTCGGCAGATCTCCGGTGGTCAGCGCCAGCGCGTGGCCATTGCCCGAGCACTCGCTCTCGACCCCGACATCATCGTGGCCGACGAACCCACCTCGGCCCTGGACGTCTCGGTGCGCGCCCAGGTGCTCAACCTCCTCCAGGACCTCAAGGCCTCCCTGGGGCTGGGACTGGTGTTCATCAGTCACGACATCAACACGGTGCGCTACGTCTCGGACCGGATCGCCGTCATGTACTTCGGCAAGATCCTCGAGATCAACACCACTGAGGAGATCTTCAACAATCCTCAGGAGGAGTACACGCGCACTCTCCTGTCAGCAGTGCCCTCACTGCTCGATGTCTGAGTAGACGGCCCCCGGCTGCGGCCGGCGGCGTCAGCATCTCCAGGTGAGGGGCGGACCCACTCGGGCCCGCCCCTCACCTGTCTATCGGTTCCGTTGAAGAGGGTCATCTCGTCGTTCTCCATGACCGCTGATGCTGGGAGCAGAGGCATCGGTGTGATAATTGCGAGAAATCGGTCCGTCAATCTCGTGTGAACTCTGAGTGCGTCGAGCATTGACTTTCTGGTCACGTGTCGTGTAGATTACTTTTATCGGCTCAGCGAGGAGCTGATAGCGGCATACGCGGCCGCCAACAAAGGTGTTGATTGTGAAGGAGGGTCTCCTATGTATGTCACAGCGCCATGGCGTGTGACCACGACGGCACGTCGCCAGTCCGTCGTGCGTGAGGGTCGGGGCCCGTCCTTGATTCACCTCTGACCAGCTGGTGGGAAAACCTGGGGTTGTGTCGGGGAGGAGTGGGCTGCGGCGTGCGCCCCTCCGTTGCTGTCTCATCGCTGTGAAGTATGAGGCGATGAGAATTTCGAGACGCGCTTGAGTCGCTGAGGTCAAGTGCGCCTGCGATCAGACGCATTCTTGATGAGTCCAGCTCGCGATGCTGAGTGTGGAATTCCGGGATTTGCGATCCATGTAGTGATCGATGGGGACTTCTGTGCCCTTTTTGAGAAACAGGTGACAAGTGATTGAGTCAGTATGTGCCGCATTGCGGCTTGATGAAGAAATCCTCGACTCTGAAACAGGAAGCATCTCCTGTGAGTTCCGGTCGAGGTCTGACGGTAACCTCTTTGCTCTACGAGGAGCCGACGGGTCCGGTCTCGAGCTACGCATCGTCGGATCGTCACTCGTGTACGAGGCGACGGTTCCAGACAGGTGGAGCAAGCTGGAGGCTGAGGATGTGCGCTCACTCGACGATGGGCGCTGGCACAGCGCCGTCGTCACCGTCAGCTCTGCCGGTACCCGTCTCTACCTCGACGGCTACCAGGTGTTCTGCGGTACCACCACGGCCTTCCTCAAGGACCTTCCCGGTCTGACGCAGGCCGTCGTGGGGCAGGGGGACAGCCCTGAGGTCGCTGCCTTCACAGTGCACCCCAGGGTGCTGACGGCCAGAGAGGTCCTGGCCCTGTCGAGGCGGGCTGAGCCACTGGTCGAGGTCGCTGCGAACCGTCTGAGCCCTCATGACGTCGCCCGCTTCGCCGACGTTCAGCACGGATCCTTCTGGCTGCGCTTCCGGGTGCGGGGGTCGGATGCAGCAAGGAGCCCTCCTTGCCGCCGGTGGACTTGGGCGCGAGCAGCTCACTGTGACCGTGGGACCCGAGGGGATCACCTACACCGGAGTGAGCGCAACGGGAGAGCGCAGGGAGGTCAAGGCCACAGGCGCCTGGAGCGACGGTGGCTGGCACGAGGTCGTGGTCGCTGTGGGGCACGGCGCGGTCGACCTCTACGTCGACGGCTTCCGTGAGACGCACGCTCCTGGCGAGTTCTTCCTCGGAGGGGTTGAGGGACTCGATGAGATCGTCGTCGGCCAGGACTGCGAGGGGGTGCGTCTGTCCGGAGAGGTCCAGCGAGCGGGGCTCTACGACTACGCGCTCAGCGACGCACAGATCAAGCGTTTGTCCGAGGTGGAGCCGATTGAGACCGACGCTCTGTTCGACCGCGGCTACTGCGGATCCGCCTCCTACCGGATCCCCTCCCTCCTCACGCTGTCCTCCGGCACCGTCCTGGCAGGGTGCTGACCAGCGGGTCTCCAACGCCAACGACTCTCCCAACGACATCAACTTCGTCGTGCGCCGATCCCTGGACGCAGGACGAAGCTGGGAACCGGCGAGCACCGTCATCGACTGTCCGGGGAGCGGGGAGGACGCTTCGTCAGTCATCGACTCCTGCATGGTCCAGGATCCGAGCACCGGACGGGTCTACGTCCTCATCGACCACTTCCCGGGAGGGATCGGACAGCCCAACTGCTGGGCGTCGACCGGATTCGACGAGCGGGGCAGGAGGCTGCTCAGAGACCTCGACGACGGACGCTACGTCGTCGAGCCCGATGGCACGGTCGCGGCGGTCGAGGGTCAGGCCACCGAGTTCCGAGTGCTGGACGACGGCACGGTGCTGCGTGACGGCACCCCGGCGGGCAACATCGAGCTGGCCCCCGGGGCGGACCCGGCCGAGACCCTCCTGGCCATCCCCACCAGCTACCTGCAGATCGCCTACTCCGACGACGACGGCCTCACGTGGAGCACGCCACGGGACCTCAATCCCCGAGGTGAAGCAGCCGTGGATGAGGTTCCTGGGCACCTGCCCGGGCAACGGCATCGCCCTGAGGAACGGCCCCACGCCGGACGCCTCATCGTTCCCCTCTACTTCAACAACGAACGGAACTGGCTGGCGATGTGCGCGACCGTCGCCTACTCCGACGACCACGGCGAGACCTGGCAGCTCGGTCACGGCCCCAATGAAGGGCGGCAGACCCCCGAGGGGGCGCTCGACCCGCAGACATTCGTCGATGAGACCTGGTCACTGCACGAGGCCGCCGTGGTGGAACGACAAGACGGGGTCCTTCTGCTGTTCATGCGCAACCAGCACCCTCGTGGGCGTGTCGCCGTCAGCGAGTCCCACGACGCGGGGCAGACCTGGGGGCCGATCCGCTTCGATGAGGAGCTTCCCGAGATCTGGTGCCAGCCCAATGCGATCAGTCTGCCCTCCCCCGAGGGAGAGGACCGCATTGTCTTCGCCAACGCCTCGCTCATGCTCCCGTTCCGTGGCTGTGGGGTCATTCGACTCAGCCTCGACGGCGGACGCACGTGGAAGCACTCGCGGACCTTCAACCCCGGTCACTACGTCTACCAGTGCATGTGCGTCCTGCCCGACGGCAGGATCGGGATCCTCTGGGAGAACGAGTGCCAGGGTCTCTACTTCTCACGTCTGCCCCTGAGCTGGTTCTCCGACGGTATCGAGACCGTCGAGCCCCGTCAGGCAGAGGAGCAGGACTGACTCTCATGACGATGAATAATCACCCGTCAGCCACATCTCACTTCACCCCCAACCGTCATTTCCCGTTCAAAGGAGAACTGTCATGACTCCCCCCACCTCAGTCTCGTCTCACTCGGCCTCCGCACTCAGTCGTCGCGGTTTCATGGTCCTGGGCGGCATCGGCATGTGCGGCGCGCTGGCCGCATGCGGCGGCAAGGACTCCGCCGATGACGAGGGGACCGGGCCCCTGCGCGGCACGGTCACCATGTGGTCCTCCTTCACCCAGGGGCCTCGTGCAGACTGGATGAAGAAGATGGCCGAGGAGTTCCACGCGAAGAATCCCGACGTCACCATCAAGATCGAGCAGTTCTCCTGGTCCGAGTTCAAGACGAAGTGGACCACCGGACTGACCTCAGGGCAGGTTCCGGATATCTCCACGGCACTGCCCAACGACGTCGTGGAGATGATCAACTCCCGAGGCCCTGGTGCCGTTGGACAAGGTCATCGACTCCATCGGTCGGGACCGGTTCCCCAAGCAGGCACTGGCCGAGGGGCAGCTGGACGGAAAGTCCTACTCCGTGCCCATCTACTCCCACGCGCAGGTGATGTGGTACCGCAAGGACGTGCTGAGCTCCAAGGGACTGTCTGTTCCGACGACCTGGGAGGAGCTGGCCAAGGCGGCGAAAGCCGTCGGAAAGTCGGATAGCCTCTACGGACTCTCCGTGCCCCTGGGGACGGGGGACATGCTGGGGGCGCGCTACCTCAACTTCTACGTTCGCTCCGCCGGCCAGAGGCTGCTCAAGGATGACGGAACGGCCAACCTCACCTCCGAGGCGGCCCTGGGTGGTATCAAGTACTGGACCGACCTGTACAAGTCGGTCTCTCCGGAGGGCTCACTGGACTACGCGGTCCTCGATCAGGCGACGCTCTTCTACCAGGGCAAGACCGCCTTCGACTTCAACTCCGGATTCCACATCTCCGGGGTGGCGAAGGACAGCCCCAACCTGGTCGACTCCATCGCCGCGGCGCCTCTTCCCCGTATGAAGGCCTCGGACCCGGCGAACTACCCGGCCGAGGTGTCCAACGTTCCCCTGGTGGTGTGGGAGGCATCCAAGGTCAAGCGGGAGGCCAAGGCATTCCTTCAGTTCCTGTTCACCAAGGACAAGTACATCGAGTTCCTGCACTCGGTCCCCGGCGGCATGCTGCCGGTCCTCAGTGACATCTCGAAGGAGCCGAGCTACACGAACAACGAGACCATCAAGAAATACTCCGACTCCATCAAGGTGATCCAGGACCAGGTCAACGTCGGCAGTGCGATCGGCATGGAGAAGGGGCCGCTCGCCCAGGCGGGAGTCCTCACCAGCCAGGGGCTGATCGAGAAGATGTACCACTCGATCATCATTGACAAGACCGATGTCGAGACCGCTGCCAAGGACTGCGAGAAGAAGCTCAACGAGGCCTTCAAGGCCGCTGGAGCCAGTATCAAGTGACTCGGTGATGCGGTGGGGAGAGGCGTCTCCCCACCGCCCAGTCCGAAAGGTGAGCTCATGACACGAATCAAGCGAATGAACTGGACGGGCGTCGTCTTTGTGGCGCCGTCAGTCATCATTGTTCTTGCCCTTCTGATATACCCGGTCTTCTCAAGCATCTGGTACTCCTTCACTGACAAGCACCTCTTGCGCCACAGCTACCAGGTGGTGGGTATATCCAACTACACCGACCTCCTCGCATCTCTGGTTTTTGGAATGCTTTCGGGGTGTCGATCAAGTGGACCGCGGCGTCGATCATCGGCCAGCTCGCAGTGGGAATGGTTCTGGCACTGGCGTTGGACCGGGTGCCCCGCGGGTCGGGACTGTTCCGTACGCTCCTCATCGTTCCCTGGGCGTTCCCGGCGATCATCACTGCGTTCGCCTGGAAATGGATCCTTAATGATGTCTACGGGTTTCTGCCCAATCTTCTGACCACTCTTGGGATCAGCGATAAGAATATGGCATTGCTGGGCAATCCCTCGACGACCTTCTGGGTGGCGCTGCTCATCAATATCTGGTTCGGTGCGCCGATGTTCATGGTGAACATCCTCTCTGCTCTGAAGACCATCCCTCAGGAGCAGTACGAGGCGGCAATGGTGGATGGCGCCTCCGGATGGCAGAGGTTCAGGTTCATTACGCTGACCCATATTCGAGAGGTCATCGGTCTGCTGGTCATCCTGCGCACCATCTGGGTCTTCAACAACTTTGACATGCTCTTCCTCCTGACGGGCGGAGGTCCGGGGGAGAGAACGACGACACTGCCGATCTTCGCCTACCAGGAGGGTTGGAGCCTGCGGCAGCTCGGGGTTGCCTCCACTGTGACGATCCTGCTGCTCATCTTCCTGCTGGTGCTGGCTTACGGTGCCTTCGTGATGCTCAACCGCTGGGAAAAGGAAAGGGGCTGAATCATGCGACGTGCTGGTCGTGGTCCGTGGGGTACGGTGTGCGTGTACCTCATTCTCATCGTGGCTGCTTTTGTTGCAGTGTTCCCGCTCGTGTGGGTGGTCTCCTCATCCTTCAAGACCTCTCACGAGCTCGCACAGAATCCGTTGCAGCTGTTCTCGAGCTCGCCGACGCTTGAGCACTACCGCAAGGTGGTCGAGGAGATCGGGTTCTTGACGAATCTCAAGAACTCATTGCTGATCGCAGGCTGCTCAACCGTCATCGCGGTCCTGGTCTCGTTGCTGGGTGCTTATGGGATCGTGCGATTCTTCCCCCCGTGTTGGCAAGCAGCTGACCAAGCTTCTCATCGGCACCTACATGTTCCCGCCGATCCTGCTCGCCATCCCGTACACCATCACGATGGTGAAGCTCGGCCTCATGAACAGCTACTTCGGGCTGATCATCGCCTATCTCTCGTTCTCGATCCCCTATGCGATCTGGATGCTCATCGGTTTCTTCCAGACGGTCCCTATCGGGGTGGAGGAGGCGGCCGCCGTGGACGGGGCCAGTCGATTCCGAGTGTTCTGGCAGATCTCGGTCCCCATCATCCTTCCGGGGATCGTGGCCACTGCCGTCTACACCTTCATCAACACTTTCAATGAGTTCCTCTACGCGCTCCTGTTCATCACCGAGTCGGACAGGATGCCCGTCGCAGTCGGCCTCTACTCTCTCCAGGGGTCGGAGGTTCTTGACTGGGGAGCCATGATGGCTGCTTCCGTGATCGTGATCGTCCCATCGGTCGTCTTCTTCATGGTCATTCAGAAGCACATCTCCGGAGGGCTCTCGGAGGGCTCCGTCAAGTAGCGCCTCCTGGAGCCGGTCCCCGGTCCGCCTCCTGTCGCTCCGGTGTCTGTGACGTGAGTGATCGCACGCTCACAGACACCGGGGTGGCGCCAACCGGAAGCATCTGCAACAATACCTCGTGACGTCAGATGTCAGACGTCCGATAACCTTTCAATGAAGAGAGTCACCACAATGGACAACCGTTTCACCGGCGTCATCCCGCCGGTCGTCACCCCTTTCACCGCCGAGGGCGAGGTTGACTTCGACAGCCTGGACAAGGTCGTCGAGCACCTCATCGCCGGTGGCGTCAATGGCCTGTTCACCCTGGGGTCCTCCGGAGAGGTTGCCTACCTCACCGACGCCCAGCGTGACGCCGTCATCGAACGAGTCGTCAAGACCGCCGCAGGGCGCGTCCCGGTGCTTGCCGGTGCCATCGACACCACCGCCCACCGGGTCATCGACCAGGCCCGTCGGGCGGCCGCCCTCGGCGCCGAGGCGATCGTGGCCACCTGCCCGTTCTACGCGCTCAACGACGCCGAGGAGATCAAGGCTCACTTCCGCGCCATCGCCGCGGCCATCGATGTCCCCGTCTTCGCCTACGACGTCCCCGTGCGCCTCGGCGGCGCCAAGCTCGGTTGCGACCTGCTCGTCGAGCTGGGCAAGGAGGGAGTCCTGGCCGGCGTCAAGGACTCCTCCGGCAATGACGTGGCCTTCCGCAGACTGGTCGCCGCCAACGAGGCCGCGGGCCACCCCCTGGCCCTCCTGACCGGCCACGAGTGCGTCGTCGACGGCATGCTCCTGCTGGGAGCCGACGGCCTCGTCCCCGGATACGGCAACGTGGACCCGGTCCGCTACACCGCGATGTGGAAGGCCTCCCGCGAAGGCGCGTGGGACGAGGTGCGTCGCCTCCAGGACGAGGTCTGCGCCGGCTTCGAGATCGTCTTCGTGCCCCAGGGGCGCTCGGCCGACGCCACCGGTATCGGCGCCTTCAAGACCGCCATGGAGGCGATCGGGATCATCGCCACCAACGAGATGGCCTTCCCCGTCAAGGCTCTCGAGGGCGAGACCAAGGAGCGGGTCCTGGAGATCGTCAGGGCCCAGGGCCTTATCTGATGTCCCGACGGCTGCATGCCCGCCCGGCCGCGACGTCGGCCGATGCGGGCATGCAGCGCCAGGGCGGCGCCGAGGCCTCGAGCCTCGCTCCAGGCGGCCTCCTGCGGCCGTCCCTCATTCCCTCCCACTTTCAATCCGGCGCGCCAGCGCCCAACCTCCCGTCGGAGAGCGTCATGAGTCAGGATGTCCTCCCATCCACCTCCCTCAGCCCATCACCATTGCCGTGCGACCAGGCACCGCTCGTCGTCGGACTCGACCTGGGCGGCACCAAGATGGCTGCCGCGCTGGTCGACGCCGATGGAGCCCTGCAAGGACCGGTGAGCTCCTGCCCGACCCCGGCTCACGACGGTCCTGCCGCCATGCTCGACGCCATCAGCGGCCTGATCACGAAGGTCGTCGAGGGCGGGAACGCACCAGGAGCCCGGCAGCGCCGTACCGATCACGGCGGTCGGGATCGGTACCGCAGGCGTCGTCGACGTCGAGCGGGGAGCCATCCTGTCGGCCACCGACGCCATCACCGGATGGGCCGGCACGCAGGTCGCCGCCGGTGTTCAGGAGCGGCTCGCCGCCCAGGGCCTGGGTGAGCTGCCGATCCACGTCGAGAACGACGTCGACGCCTACGCCGCCGGAGAGGCCTGGCTCGGCGCCGGTACCGGGGCCGAGGTCGTCCTCATGGTGGCGGTGGGCACCGGGTCGGCGGCGCCCTCGTCATCGAGGGGCGAACTCGTAGGGGCGCCCATCACGTGGCCGGCGAGATCGGTCACGTCCCCGTCCCCGGGTGCCCAGGGGGAGCCCTGCACCTGCGGTAGGAAGGGGCACCTGGAGGGCATCACCGCCGGGCCGCAGATCCACCGCCGCTACCTGGCCAAGGGTGGGGCCCCGATGTCCCCTGACGCCCGCGGGGTCGAGGAGCGCGCCGCCGCCGGGGATGATATCGCCGTGGAGGTCTACCGAGACTCGGCCACCTGCCTGGGCAGGGCGCTGGCAGGCCTGGTCACCGTGATCGATCCCGACGTCGTCGTCGTCTCCGGTGGACTGGCCCGCGCCGGCGACCTGTGGTGGAAGCCCCTGCGACAGACCTTCACCGCAGAGATCATCGCCCCTCTGGCCCCCATCAAGATCATTCCCGCCACCCTGGGGACCACCGCGCCGATCGTCGGCGCGGCTCGCGGTGCCCTCACCCTGGCCGCCAGCAACGACAACCACCGCCCCTAGCCACCGGGCTCGGGCATCATCAGACAGGACACACCCATGACCGAGCAGTCACCCTCACCGTCGTCAACGCAGGCGCATGCCGCCACGGCGGGGATCCACCCCGTTCTGGAACGCCTCAAGGGAGGACTCATCGCCTCCGCCCAGGCATACCCGGGCGAGCCGATGCGCGACCCCCGCACCATGGACCAGGTGGCCCAGGCGTGCATCGCCGGAGGCGCCGTCGGCATCCGCGCACAAGGGCTGGCGGACCTGGCCCTCATCTGCCAGCACGTCGACGTTCCTGTCATCGGCCTGTGGAAGGACGGGCACGACGGCGTCTTCATCACCCCGACCCTCACCCACGCCATCGCCGTGGCCGCCACCGGAAGCCAGATCGTGGCACTGGATGGAACACGTCGCCCCCGCCCCGACGGGCTGAGCCTGGCCCAGACCGTCGAGGGCCTCCGTCAGGCCCGCCCCGAGGTCCTCGTCATGGCCGACTGCGGCTCTCTGGATGATGCCAAGGCCGCCCAGGACGCAGGAGTGGACATCCTGGGGACCACACTGGCCGGCTACACCGGGGAGCGCCCCAAGACCGAGGGACCCGACCTCGAGCTCGTCGACCAGATCGCCGGTATCGCGGAGGTCCCCCTGGTGGTCGAGGGGCGGGTCCACACTCCCGCGCAGGCGGCTGCCGCCATGGAGCACGGCGCCTTCGCCGTCGTCGTCGGTACCGCTATCACTCACCCGACGACCATCACCTCGTGGTTCGCAAGCGCGCTGCCCGGCGCCCTGTGGAAGGGCTGAGCGGAGGGGCAGGAGGAAACGGCGTCGTTCCGCGACTTGCTCTGTGTGTGACGGATGTGACTGCTGTGGTGCAAATGTGCGAATTGTTACTCGCTACCCAGCGCGACACTCCGGTCTGACCTGACAAACCCAAGGTTTTATGCGTAGCGTTGCCAGAAGTGGCACCACATAAGGGTGTCCGTCCACGATCGAGAGGGAAGACATGTCCGTCAACCGCACCGAGCTCATCGCCGCCATCGCCGAGAAGGCTGGCCTGACCAAGACCGACGCCGACGCCTTCCTGGGAGCCTTCCAGGATGTCCTCGTTGAGAACGTCGCCAAGGGTGAGGCCGTGAAGATCACTGGCCTCATGGGTATCGAGCGCGTCGAGCGTGCCGCACGCACTGGCCGCAACCCCCGCACCGGTGAGGAGATCCAGATCCCCGCCGGCTACGGCGTCAAGGTCACCGTCGGCTCCTCGCTGAAGAAGGCTGTCGCCGAGTGATACGTGGGGCCGTGCCCCTGATGTCCTGATTCCGGCCCGTCTGCCGCACCGTCGAGGTGCGGCAGACGGGCCGGAATCGTGTCTGCGCTCCCGTGCCGTCCCCATGACGCTGATGATGCTCAGTGCGGTTCTCCGGGAGGATGTCCGGATCTGTGATCTCCTCCTTCCGGCGGAGGGCTGAATAGGAAGGGTCCTTTTACAGTGGAAATATGTCTGCTTCCACATTCGCGGTGAGTTCGCCTGACGGCACGGACGCGGTTGCCGCACTGGCCGGGGCGTCTCCCGGCCCCGCTTCTGTTCCGGCACTTCAGATGATGGGACTGGTCAAGGCCTTCGATCGCAAAGTTGCGGTGGATCGGCTGAGCCTCGACATTCCCGTGTCCAGCTTCTATGGCATCGTCGGTCCCAACGGGGCGGGCAAGACGACCAGCCTGTCGATGGCCACCGGCCTACTGCGCCCCGACGCCGGTCAGGTACTCGTGCATGGTGTTGACGTGTGGACTCAGCCGCAGCGGGCCAAGACCCTTCTGGGAGTCCTGCCCGACGGGCTGCGTACCTTCGACCGTCTCAACGGCCTTGAGCTCGTCACATACTCCGGCCTGCTGCGCGGGCTCGATCGGGATGTCGTGGTGCCCCGGGCCACTGAGCTGGTCAAGGTGCTGGGGCTGTGGGACGCCGGGACGACACTGGTCGCCGACTACTCGGCGGGCATGCGCAAGAAGATCCACCTGGCCTGCGCCATGGTGCACTCGCCCTCCATCCTGGTCCTGGACGAGCCCTTCGAGGCCGTCGACCCGATCTCGGCTCAGACGATCCAGGCGATCCTGCGGGACTACGCCGCCGCCGGCGGCACCGTGGTCATCTCCAGCCACGTCATGGCCACCGTGCAGCGCCTGTGCGACCACGTGGCCATCATCAATGCCGGCCGAGTTGTCGCCGCAGGGACGACGGAGCAGGTCGCGGCCGGCGCGGACCTCGAGCAGCGCTTCACCGAGCTGGTGGGGGGCCAGGTGCGAACGGAGGGGCTGTCATGGTTGCGACCCTCGTCAAGCTGAAATGGCGCCTGACCCTCAACGCCCTGACCAAGAACGTCTGGGCCATCATCGGGACCGTGTTCGGGGCCCTTTACGGGTTGGGGGCGCTCGGCTTGATGCTGGCCGGCGCCGTCGGACTGGGACTGAAGGCCGACCCCGACGTCATCATGCTGGTTCTCGGGTCTCTCGGGGCGCTGCTGGTGGTCGGTTGGGCCATGGTGCCCCTGCTCGTCACCGGGGTCGACTCCACCCTGGACCCTCGCGCCATGGCGGCCTGGGCCGCTCCATCAAGACGGCTGGCGCTCGGCCTGCTGGCCGCCGGCGCCCTGGGAATCCCCGGTTGCATCACGGCTGCCGTCTGCCTCATTCCAGTCCTCACCTGGCTGCTGGCGGGCCAGCTCCCGGCTGCGCTCCTGGCGCTGCTGTGCGCCCCGGCGGCCCTGGCCACCTGCGTCCTGCTGTCCCGGATCATCGTGACGGCCGCAGGCATCTCCTCCTCTCGCCGGGGGCGTGAGACGACGGCGATCATCGCCTTCGTGGCCTTCTTGGTGTTCACACAGCTGCCGAATCTGATCCCCCGGATCCTCGGGGACGATCCCACTGGCTTTCTTCAACAGCTCCGGACCCTGGCCAAGGTCATGGGCCTGATCCCCTTCGGGTGGGCCTTCGCCGCCCCTGGTCTCATGGCCACCGGTTCCGTACTGTCGGCTCTGGTGCTGGCGATCGGAGCGTGGATCCTCCCCGTGATCCTGCTGCCCCTGTGGCAGCGCGTGGTGAACAAGGCGATGACCTCTCCCGGGTACGTCGCACACCCGGACGCGGGCCTACGCAGCCGACGGCGCGGGCTCCGACATACAGCACCGTGGCCTGCCCGACGTGCTGCCATGGGCCCGTAGGCTCGGCGCCGCCCTGCCTGCGCCCGCCGCCGCCGTGGCGGCACGCAGCCTGCGCTACTGGCGCACCGATCCCAGGTACCTGGTTCAGTTCCTGTCCGTCCTGCTCCTTCCTGTTGTGCTCGTTCTGGGTCCTGCTCTCAACTCCTCCCGATTCGTCGTCTACGTCAACGGTCAGCGGGTGGAGAACAGCTTCGCCCTCGGGCACGCGCCGGCCGCGCTGCTGTTCATGGCACCCGCCCTGGCAGTCTTCATGGGGTGGGCTATCCATGATGACCTCGGCCTGGATTCCACCGCCTTGTGGAGTCATATCAGCGCAGGGATCCGTGGGGCGCACGACCGTCTGGGGCGGGTGGTCGGGGCGGCCGCGTGGCAGGTTCCCGCTCTGCTCGTCATCGATCTGCTCATGGTCGCGTGGACAGGACGATGGGAGGCGCTGCCCGCCGTCACTGGCGCCTGCCTGGCTCTCTACGGCTGCGCGCTGGCCTGGTCCTGTCTCGCCAGCGTCCTGCTGCCCTACGAGACGCTCGCCCCCGGGGACAGCCCCATGCGCTCGCGGACCTCGGGGACGGCCTTCCTGGCCGCGCTCATTCAGATGGTGGCTATCCTGCTTCTCCTGGCCGTGTGCTCCCCGGTCCTGGGGGTGGCGGTCTACGGCGTCGTCCAGGCGGCGCCTCTGTGGGAGTGGGTTGCACTCGTCGCGGGGATCGTGTGGTGCAGTCTGCTGCTCTGGGGTGGAGTCGTCTTCGGTGGGCGGATGCTGGACCGGCGAGGACCTCAGGTTCTTGCCACGATCCGCACCTGGCCGGGCCACTGCCCAGCCGGTGTGATCACGCTGGTCACATCACCACAGAGTGATTGATTCTGACGATTCGAGGTAGCATTTCTCTAAAGTCGCTCAAGCATGTAGCGGCTCTCTGAGATCAGTAAACTCAGTACTACCAGTCGTTGTGTCAGAGAGGACATCATCGTGCAGCTTGTCATTCTGGATTCCGCGCAGGCGATCGCGCAGCGGGCGGCCGACGAGATCGAGGCGCTGCTCAAGGACAAACCGGCAGCCGTGCTGGGCACCGCGACAGGATCCTCGCCCCTGCCCCTGTATGACGAGCTCACCACTCGTTGCGCCGCCGGGCGCCTCAGCTTCGCGGAGGTCACCGGATTCATGCTCGACGAGTACGTCGGCCTTCCCGCCGGGCACCCGGAGCGCTATGCCACCTTCATGGAGACCAATCTGCGCTCCCGCGTCGACATGCGCCCCGGGGCCCTCCACGGCCCGGACGCGCTGAGCGAGGACCTCGAGGCCGCCTGCCGGGACTACGAGGCGCAGATGGCTGCCGCCGGATACTGCGACCTGCAGATCCTCGGCATCGGCTCCGACGGGCACATCGGGTTCAACGAGCCCGGCGGCGCCCTCGACTCGCGCACGCACCTCGGCGAGCTCCACGAGCAGACCCGCCGGGACAACGCCCGCTTCTTCGGCGGCGACGTCGATGCCGTGCCCACCCAGTGCATCACCCAGGGGCTGGCCACCATCATGGAGGCTCGCAAGCTCGTCCTCATCGCTACCGGTGAGGGCAAGGCCGAGGCCATCGCCCAGCTCGTCGAGGGTGAGGTGAGCCCTCAGTGGCCGGCGACCGTCATGCAGCGTCACGACGACGCCCTCGTGCTGGTCGATCCTGCCGCCGCCAGCCGGCTCACCTCGAAGCGCTGACGACGGGGTCATGCTCTCCTCAGGGGAGAGCCTGCCCACAGGAGCGGGGCGGGCGACTGCCGGTGCGCACTGTCCGACCTACACTGGGCGGCATGACAGATGTCCTCGCCAGTGCTGATCCCGGATCGCCCGGAGCCCCGACCGACCCGGCCGCCGAGCCCACCCAGGGCGTCGGTACGGCTGTCCTGGAACGCGAGGAGCTCCAGTCGACCGACGACGGCGACGCCGACCGCTTCGCCCACTACGTCCGCAAGGACAAGATCGCCGCGGCCGCTGTCACCGGGCGTCCCGTTGTCGCCCTGTGCGGCAAGGTGTGGACGCCCGGGCGCGACCCGTCGAAGTACCCGGTGTGCCCCACCTGCAAGTCCATCTACGAGGAGATGCGCGGCGGGGATGGCTCCGGTGACGGCAGGCCGCGCTTCCCCGCCTCCCGTTCGGGCGAGGCGGTCGGTGAGCGCCGCCCGCGGCGGCCAGGCGACCCACCCCACCCCGACGCGAGTCTCGACGTCGGCGGCCCAGAACCTCTCCCCGGCCTACCCGCGCCGCGCCGCCTGGGGGACAGCCGGTTCGTTGCGAGCCTGGCAGGCCACCGCGCTGGGGCAGTACCTGGAGACGATGCCCCAGGACTTCCTGGCAGTGGCCACCCCCGGGGCCGGCAAGACGACCTTCGCGCTGCGAGTGGCCACCGAGCTGCTCAGCTCCGGCGACGTCCACAAGGTGACGATCGTCTGCCCCACCGAGCACCTCAAGTACCAGTGGGCGGAGGCCGCCGCCCGGGTCGGCATCCATATCGACCCCTCATACTCCAACTCCCAAGGAGCACTCGGGTCACGCTTCGACGGCGTCGCCCTGACCTACGCCCAGGTGGCCGCCAACGCCAACCTGCACCGCGCCCGCACCGACCAGGCCCGCACCCTGGTCATCCTCGACGAGATCCACCACGGGGGAGACGCCCTGAGCTTGGGGCGACGCGATCCGTGAGGCCTTCACCCCGGCACGCAGGCGACTGGCCCTGACCGGGACACCCTTCCGCTCCGACACCTCCCCGATCCCGTTCGTGCGGTACAAGGAGGACGCCTCCGGGGCGAAGCGCTCCCAGGCCGACTACTCCTACGGCTACTCCGACGCGCTGCGCGACGGAGTCGTGCGCCCTGTGATGTTCATGTCCTACTCGGGGCAGATGCGCTGGCGCACCAAGGCCGGCGACGAGGTCGCGGCCCGCCTGGGCGAGCCCCTCACCAAGGACCTGGAGGCCCAGGCCTGGCGCACCGCACTCGACCCGGCGGGGGAGTGGATCCCCGCGGTCCTGGCCGCCGCTGACCAGCGCCTGACCGAGGTGCGCCGCCAGGTGCCCGACGCAGGAGCCCTCGTCATCGCCTCCGACCAGGCCAAGGCCCGTGCCTACGCCAAGCAGCTGCGCGCCATCACCGGCGAGGCCCCCACGGTTGTCCTCTCCGACGACAACGGCGCCTCCAGCCGCATCGAGGCCTTCTCCGCCTCCACCGACCGCTGGCTGGTGGCCGTGCGCATGGTCTCGGAGGGAGTGGACGTGCCCCGCCTGGCCGTGGGCGTCTACGCCACCTCCACCTCCACCCCGCTCTTCTTCGCCCAGGCGGTGGGGCGCTTTGTGCGCTCGCGGGCCCGGGGGGAGACCGCCTCGGTGTTCCTCCCATCGGTCACGCCCCTGCTGGCCCTGGCCGGGGAGATGGAAGTGGCCCGCGACCACGTCCTGAGCCGACCCGACGCGGCGGCGCAGGAGGATGCCCTGTTCAGTCCCGAGGACCGGCTGCTCACAGAGGCCAACAGGACTGAGAACGCCTCGGCCGAGCTGCTGCCCGGCTTCGAGGCCATGGACAGCCAGGCCGAGTTCGACCGCGTGCTCTTCGACGGCGGCGAGTTCGGTACCGGCGCCATGGTGGGCAGCATCGAGGAGCAGGAGTACCTGGGGCTGCCGGGTCTGCTGGAGCCCGAGCAGGTGACCGCCCTGCTGCGCCAGCGCCAGGACAAGCAGATCGCCTCCCAGAAGAAGCAGGCCGCCGCCGAGGCGCAGAGGCGGAAGAACTCAGGCGTCGACGACGCCCGGCGTCGGGCAGCTGCCCGTAAGGAGCTCTCCCAGCTGGTGGCCGCGTGGGCCCGCCGTTCGAGCCGGCCCCACGGCGTCGTCCACAACGAGCTCCGGCGCGTGTGCGGGGGGCCGGAGGTCGCGGCGGCGTCCACCGAGGAGATCGAGAGAAGCGCATCCAGACCCTGCGGCGCTGGTTCGTCGGCAAGCGCTGACAAGCAGCGCTGACTGAGGGCTGGAGGCGCCTCTGCCGCCGGTCAGCGTCGGGTGGCGCCTCGCCCGTCGAGGTCGACGTGGCGGGTCGGCAGTGCCGACTCACCGTCACTCAGGCGCCAGGCGTTATAGGGGAGCTCGGCGCGGGAAGCCCGGTGCCGCTCCGCCGCCGCGCTCAAGGCCTCCTTGCCGCGGTGCTCCTCGATGATCCTGCCCTCATCGACCAGGAGCACCTGAAGCGGTCGGGCGCCGGCCTGGCTCAACGCCGACAGTCCCTGGTCCTGCGAGCTGGAGGAGACCACCAGCTCCTCGGCGGCTGTGCCCTCGGAGGTGAGGATGCGGCCGGCCCACTTGCGGCCACCCACGGTGGACTTGCCGCCCGAGGAGAACTTGGCGACCTCCTCCATGGTGCCGTCGGCGCCCTCGCGCTCCACCAGCTTGTAGACGAGCGCTGCGGTCGGGCGCCCCGAGCCCGTGACGAGCTTGGTGCCCACGCCGTAGGAGTCCACGGGGGCCGCCCCCAGTGCCGCGATGGCGTGCTCGTCGAGGTCGTTGGTGACGGTGATCCTTGTCGACGTCGCCCCCAGGGCGTCGAGCTGGGCGCGCACCTTGAAAGCCTCGGCCACCAGGTCGCCGGAGTCCAGGCGCACCGCCCCGAGCTCGCCACCGGCGGCGCGGGCCGCCTTGACCGCCCGCTCCACGCCGGTGGTGATGTCATAGGTGTCCACCAGGATCGTGGTGCTCGGTCCGAGACTGGCCACCTGCGCGGCGAAGGCATCCTCCTCCGTGTCGTGCAGGAGGGTGAAGGAGTGCGCCGAGGTCCCCACCGTGGGAATGCCGTAGAGGAGTCCCGCCTCCAGGTTGCTCGTTCCCACGAAACCGCCGACGACCGAGGCCCTGGCCGCGGCCACGGCCGCCTGCTCATGGGCGCGGCGCGCCCCGAAGTCCACGCAGGGGCGTCCGTGGGCGGCGATAGTCATGCGGGAGGCGGCTGAAGCGACGGCGCAGTCGTAGTTGTAGATCGACAGGGCGAGGGTCTCCAGGATGCAGGCCTCGGCGAATGTGCCCTCCACGGTCAGCAGCGGAGAGCCTGCGAAGTAGCACTCGCCCTCGGCGTAGCCGCGGATCGTCCCGGTGAAGCGGTAGCCGCGCAGGAAGTCCAGGGTCTCGTCGTTGACGACCTCGGCGCGGTGCAGGAAGTCGATCTGGGAGGGGGTGAACGTGAAGGCCTCGATGGCGTCCAGCAGTCGGCCGGTGCCCGCGACGACACCGAAGCGACGCGACCCGGGGAGCCTGCGGCCGAAGAGCTCGAAGACGCTGCGCCGTGCGGCGGCCCCCGATGCCAGTGCTCCCTGCAGCATCGTGAGCTCGTACATGTCGGTCAGCAGCGAGGTCGAGGCCGCGGACCCGTCCATGGAGGCGGCGGTGGATTCGGCAGTGGGCATGTAGCTGTTCACGGGAACAACCTATCGCGGCTCACCGCTACCCTGGTGGTATGAGCACCTCGTTGCCCGTTGTGGAACCGGAGACCCTGGAGGAGTCGCGTGTCCGTGCCCAGCGCCTGTGGTGCACCGTGGTCCACGATGATCCGATCAACACGATGAGCTATGTGACCTGGGTGTTCCACTCCTACTTCGGCTTCTCACTGCCTGTGGCCGAGGCGCGGATGATGCAGGTGCACACCGCCGGCCGCGCCGTGGTCTCCCGAGGGGCCCGCGAGCGCATGGAGGTCGATGTCACGGCGATGCACGGCTACGGTCTGCGCGCCACCATCGAGCCGATGGGTGAGGACGCCGACGCCTCCGCGGACGATTCCTCAGGAGGGCGCTGATGCGAGCCTTCCGCCGAGTCCCCGAGGGGCTGGCCTGCGGCCTTGACGACTGGGAGCGCGAGCTCATCGCCAGGTTGGCACTGGAGGTCCGGGGCCTTCTCCAAGCGGATGCCCCCTGCGCCGAGGACGCCGGCGAGTCCGAGACCTCCTCGCCGTCCCGCCCCGACCCGGTGCGCCCGGGGAGAGCGAGCGGGATCGTGAGGTCCTGGAGGCCCTGGACTTCGACCTCGATGCGCCGATCAATCACGTTCATGCCGGTCGTCCGAACGCGGATCCCGTCATCGCCGTCCTGCTTCCGCAGGCCTCGGAGGATCCCTCACCTCGATGGAGGTCAGCAGCCTGACTCGTGCGCGCCTGCGGGGTGACAAGGTCGACCGCCTGGTGCGCCTGGCCGCCGAGCTGCGGGAGCCGTCGGGCCCCAGGGGAGACAGTGCTTGTGGCTCCCGGGCCAGGAGTCCGACTGGCTGGGGGCGACCAATGACATCCGGCTCGTGCTGGCCCAGCGGCTGGGTATCGAGTCGGCTCAGGACGCCGAGCGAGTTCACACAGCCGCCTTCCAGGAGCTCCCCGAGGAGGAGACGTCTCGCGAGCAGTGGTACCGGGGGACGGCGCTCGTCTACGACATGATCACCTGGTGGCAGGAATCACTGGTATCCGCGCTGTTCGGGGGCACAGGGCCCGCATAGTCTCGCGGTGTGAATGATGCTCCGATCGGGATGTTCGACTCTGGGGTCGGTGGCCTCACCGTCGCCCGTTCTGTCCTCGACCAGCTGCCCCATGAGCAGGTGCTGTACATCGGAGACACCGCCAACGGTCCCTACGGCCCCCGAGACATCGCCGAGGTCCGGTCCCTGGCTCTGAGCATCATGGACGAGCTCGTGGACCGCGGGGTCAAGCTGCTCGTCATCGCCTGCAACACCGCTTCCGCGGCCGTCCTGCACGATGCGCGTGAACGCTACACCCTGGGGCGGGGCGTCCCGGTCATCGAGGTCATCCACCCGGCGGCACGTACGGCGGCCCGAGTGACCCGCAACGGCAAGGTGGGCCTGATCGCCACCCGTGGGACGGTTGACTCCCGAGCCTATGACGACGCGCTTCAGGCCGTTCCCGGCGTCGAGCTCGTCTCACAGGCGTGTCCGCGTTTCGTCGAGCTGGCCGAGCGGGGGGTGACCACCGGCCCCGAGGTGCTCGACGTCGCCGAGGAGTACCTGGCTCCCATCAAGGCCGCTGGCGTGGACACCCTCATCCTCGGCTGCACCCACTACCCCCTGCTGGTGGGGCCGATCTCCTACGTCATGGGGGAGGACGTGGCCCTGGTGACATCCTCGGACGAGACCGCCAAGGACGTCTACCGGGCACTGGCCGGCAAGAACCTTCTGCGCGGACCCGACGCCCCCGAACCTCGCCATGACTTCGCCTCCACCGGCGACCCGGAGGCCTTCTCCGTCCTGGCCCGGCGCTTCCTCGGCCCAGAGGTTGCCGCCGTCGAGCGTGTCGCCTTCTCCTCCGGGGCAGTGGACGCCCCTGTCGAGCTGCCCCGGCTCTCCTCACCTCCCACCGCCCATCAAGGATCTGCATGAGACTTACGATTATCGGCTGCTCGGGCTCCATGTCGGGTCCCCAGTCCTCGGCCTCCTCCTACCTGGTGCAGGCCGACGGAGTTGACGCCGACGGCGCACCGCGCACCTACTCGATCGTGCTGGATCTCGGGCCGGGATCAATGGGGCAGCTGCTGCGCCACCTCGATCCCGCCGAGCTCGACGCCATTGCCATCTCCCACTGCCACGCCGATCACATGGTCGACCTGGTGGGCATGCACGTCTACCGGCGCTGGCTGCCCACGGGGGCGCTCGGGCCGGTCGCCTGCCTGGGGCCCTCGGAGCTGTTGGAGCGTCTGCAGGGAGTTGATGGTGTCCCGCCCAGCGAGCGCTACGCCACGGAGTTCGGCTTCGTCACCGCTGTGCCGGGCAGGTCCTACAGCGTGGGCCCCCTGGTGATCTCACCCTTCGAGGCGCTTCATCCCGTGGAGGCCTATGGTTACCGGATCGAGGGCCCCAGTGAGGAGGACCCCTCCCGTCAGGTCAGCCTGGCCTTCACCGGGGACACGGACATCTGCCAGACCATGAGCGACATGGCTCAGGGAGTGGACCTCCTCCTGGCCGAGGCGGCCTTCGTCGAGGGCCGCGACACCGTGGGCGGCATGCATATGACGGGGCGTCGCGCTGGTGAGCTCGCCGCCCAGGCCGGTGCGGGGCACCTTGTTCTCACCCACATCCAGCCCTGGACGGATCCGGCCGTTCCTCTCAAGGAGGCCGCAGCCGTCTACTCCGGCCCGTTGGAGGCGGCGACGGCGGACGCCGTCTGGGAGCTGTGAGCGCTGACGGGCACGATCGCCCCACTCAACGACGACAGGTCTCCTTCAGCCCGGCTCTTCCCGATGGAGTGGACTGCCCCTGGACCCGTGGCAGGCGGACCCGCTGGTGGTTGGTGGTTCCCGCGGACCTGGTGGCAGTGGCGCTCGTGGCCCTGTTCGGCGCCGCCTCCACCCGCAGCCTGGGGCAGGTTCCCGCGTCCCTGTGGCAGGCGGGTGCGGGCCTCGTCGTCGCCTGGGGCGTGACCTGGCTCCTGCGACGCTCTCACCCCGACCACCTGGAGATGGCGTTGCCCGAGGGGCTTATCATCGTGGGGATCAGCTGGTTGGTATGGGTCGTGCTGCGCCACGTGACGTCAGCATTCAACGACGTGTCCGCCATGGCCTCCTGGCCGGTGATGACCGGGGGCTTCCTCCTGGTGTTCCTGGGAGGATGGAGATGGCTCTACGGCTACGTGCGCGCCCACGACTCCTTGACTCCCAGGCCCGTGGCGCGTCGCCTCGCCGAGCAGGAGCAGGCAGGGGCCTGAGCACCGGCGTGCCCACCGGGTGCCCGGCAAGTGAGATGCGACCGGCCAGCTACTGGTTCAGGAGCTCGGCCAGGACCGGTGCCAGGGCACGGAAGGCCTGCCCCCGGTGGGAGATGGCGTGCTTGTCCTCAGACGTCATCTGGGCGGTGGTGCGGCCCCGACAGCCAGGCTCGTCCTCCTGGACGGGCACGAAGATCGAATCGTAGCCGAATCCCCCCTCCCCGAGGGCGTGGTCAGGCGCCCCTCCATGGAGCGCTCGATGGTGGTGACCTGCTCCGGCCCCCTGCCGGAAGCCGGCTGGACCAGGACCGCGGCACAGGTGAAGCGCGCGCTGCGGTGCGGGTCGGCGACGTCGGCCAGCTGGGCCAGGAGCAGCTGAAGGTTCGCGGTGTCGTCACCGTGCCGGCCGCTCCAGCGCGCCGAGAAGATCCCCGGCGCTCCGCCCAGGACGTCGACGCACAGGCCCGAGTCGTCGGCGACCGCGGGCAGGCCCGTCGCCCGGGCCAGTGCCCGGGCCTTGATCAGGGCGTTGTCGGCGAAGGACAGGCCGTCCTCCACCGGTTCGGGCGCCTGAGGGAGGCGGCCGAAATGATGGAGCCGGGATCCAGTCCGGGCACGAGCGGCTCCAGGATCTGCCGCAGCTCGGTCAGCTTGCCGGCGTTGCGGGTGGCCAGGACGAGGCGGGCGCCAGCGGGCACCTGGACCCGGCCGGCGAGCGGGGACGGCCCTTCGGCGTCTGAGGAGGCACTCACGGCTCAGACCTCCGCGGGCTGGGACGAGGACTGCGAGGAGGACACGGTGAAGGGCTCACCGCTGGGGCCGGCCAGGGCCCGGCGCTGGAGCGCGGCCAGGCGGCTGTTGCCGGTGGCGGCCAGGTCGAGCAGCTCTCCGAGCTCGGAGCGGTCGAAGGGGGCGTGCTCGGCGGTGCCCTGGACCTCGATGAAGCGGCCCGTCCCCGGTCTGGACGACATTCATGTCGGTCTGGGCGCGCACGTCCTCCTCATAAGGCAGGTCGAGGCAGGGGACGCCGTCGATGATCCCCACCGAGATGGCCGACAGGGAGTCGGAGAGCACCGGCTTGCCGGGGCGAGCCTTGATGAGGCCGCGCTGCGTGCCCCAGGCGACGGCATCGGCCAGGGCCACATAGGCGCCGGTGATCGCCGCGGTGCGGGTTCCGCCGTCGGCCTGCAGCACGTCGCAGTCCAGGGCGATCGTGTTCTCACCCAGTGCGGCGACGTCGATGATGCCGCGCAGGCTGCGGCCGATGAGGCGGGAGATCTCGTGGGTGCGGCCTCCGACCTTGCCCCGCACGGACTCCCGGCCGGAGCGCTCCGACCCGGCCCTGGGGAGCATGGCGTACTCGGCGGTCACCCAGCCCTCGCCACTGCCCTTGCGCCAACGCGGAACGCCCTCGGTGAAGGAGGCGGCGCACAGGACCCGGGTGCGCCCGAAGGCCACCAGGACCGATCCCTCGGCGTGGTCGAGCCAGTGGCGGGTCATGGTCACGGGGCGCAGCTCGTCGACGGCGCGGCCGTCCTTGCGGGTGAAGGGGGCAGTTGTCATGGGCTCAGGCTACCCGGCGCCCATCGGGCCTCGGGGCGGCTCCGTACTTCGGGATGCCCGATGCCTGTAGTCCGCGACGGCAGTCAGGCGGTAGCGTTCGTTGCGATATCTGTTCCGGTCCGGAGCTGACGGAGACACCGAGGAGAACACCTATGACCTATGTCAACATCACCGCGCTGACCTTCCCCTGAGGGCGCCCAGGCCGAGATCGAGAAGCGCTTCGCCGCACGGAAGCGAGGTGTTGACACCTCGCAGGGCTTCCAGGGCTTCGAGCTGTTGCGCCCGGTGGTCGGAGAGGACCGCTACTTCGTGGTGACCCGGTGGGACACGCGTGAGGACTACGAGCGCTGGAGCGCGGCGCGGCCCGCCGGCGGGCACGAGGACGACAAGCGCCGGGGCATGAACGTGGAGGTCCTCGGTTTCGAGGTCGTCCAGCACGAGGAGTGACTCAGGCAGCGAGACCCACCGAAGGGTTCGGCATCAGGCCCCCACGCCCTGTGGCGTCGGGGGCCGAAGTCCGTACGCGAGAAGGGACTCGAACCCTCACGCCCGAAGGCACCAGGACCTAAACCTGGGGCGTCTACCAATTCCGCCACTCGCGCTGTGCGGCGCCCACTCTACCGACCTCAGCCTCGGATAGCAGAATGCGGCGACCGCTGTTGTGCTCGTGTCAGTCCACTCAGTCCACGCCGAGTGCAGCACGCAGCCGCTTGACGTGACCGGTGGCTCGCACATTGTACTGGGCCAGCGCCACGGTCCCGTCAGGGGCCACCACCACGGTCGAGCGGATGACGCCGGTGTAGACCTTGCCGTAGTTCTTCTTCTCGCCCCATACTCCCCAGGCCTCCATGACGGCGTGGTCGGCGTCTGACAGCAGGGGGAAGGGCAGGTTGTGACGGCTGGAGAACTTGGCCTGCGCGCTCTCCGGGTCGGGGGAGATGCCGACGACGGCATAGCCTGCCGCCTCGAGCGCCTCAAGGAGTCCCTGAGTCGCACGCCTCCCTGGTGCATCCTGGAGTGCAGGCCTTGGGGTAGAAGTAGACGATGACGCCCTTGTCCGTGCTGGAACGAAGGTCGTCAAGGGTCACGGTGCGGCCGTTCTGGTCGGGCAGGGCGAACTCCGGGGCTCGGTCACCGGCGGCGAGCTGGGTCATGGGTCCTCCTCGGGCTCCTGGACGGATGCGCTCATCCTCGCATCGTTTCCCGTACCTGCGGCAGTGGATTCGAGGACTTACTTTCGTGATCTGGCAAACGTTCAGGGTGATAGTCGTGCAGGACCCCTGACCCAGCTCCGAGTGAGACCTCCGGGTCAGGCGGCCTGGGCGAGCGTTCGCCGCGAGGCCTGCTGCGCCGCCTCCAGGCGCTCCAGTGCCCGCTCGAGGCGCGAGGGGGAGGCGGTTACCCCGAGCGAGGCGAGCTCCGCGCGTGCGGCGAAGAGCTCCCTGGTGGCCGCGTCGTCGGCCCGGGTGTCAGTGGTTGCCGGCCCGGTGGGCAGGGCGGTCAGGGTGGTCATGGTGTGGATGTTGCGTGTCATACGTATCTCCTCATCTTCCTTCAACGTCGTCGGCCCCTTGGGGCCTGGGGTCGCAGCGCGTGGCTGAGCAGGGAGGTGCCTGCCGAACCGGCGTGCTTGCGGATCAAGACTTCTGGCGCGGCGGCTGGTTGGTGCCACCGTCGCAGACTGTGGTCACGAGGGCGTGAGAACCGGTGAAACGGTGGCATTCTGAGAACTTCTCAGTGCGAGGCGGTTGCCTTCGACCGCCGTCATGCGCCTGCTGCTGTGCCGTCGGGGTCATCCCAGGCGAAGCGCGTGACCCTCGTGGTACACCGCCAGGGACTTGAACCCTGAACCCGCTGATTAAGAGTCAGCTGCTCTGCCAATTGAGCTAGCGGTGCTCGGTCAATGGTGACCAGGTCCTCCGGCCCTGTGGGCTGGAAGAACCGTACACCGCCAGGGACTTGAACCCTGAACCCGCTGATTAAGAGTCAGCTGCTCTGCCAATTGAGCTAACGGTGCATTCACCACAGCGATGTCATTCGTCGTGGCTCGCTGGGCGACGGAGGAATACTTTACGGGTGGAGGAGGTCTTCGTCCAGTCAGGATCCGCGAAACCGGGCGATTGTGTGGCAAGTCTCAAGGGGGCGTGGGTTGGGTCAGAGGCGCGTTGCCGCTGCCTGCTGTCCAGCATCCCGCTCAGTGCGACGAGCCGCCCTCACGGTTCTGTCGGCGGCGGCGTACATCGGCGGCGCGAGCGCGGTCGCGCTTCGACATCGCACCCTGCGAGGAGGGCTTCCTCGACGGCGCTGCGTTTGACGCGCCCGAGCCGGTCCCCCCACTCCGCCTGGAGGAGGCGCCCTGGGTGGCGTCGTCGTCCCGGTCGATGTTGCCGGTGCGAGACCACTGGTGGTACTGCTTCAGAGTGGCCGCCTGCTCCTCGGTGAGGCGTTGCCACAGGGGAGGTCGAGCTTCTTGCGGTCGCGCACGCGGGTGCCGAGGGTCCAGCCCGCCAGCATGACCAGCGCGACCACCATGCCGCCCCACATGCTGCTGCGCCCGCGCGGGCACCGGTGAGCATCGAGACGGTTCCTCCGAGCAGGCCCGCGACGAGGATGGTCACGACAACAATGGCGGCCATGGATGCCCAGTAGCGCTGCGCGGAGGTCATGCGCGGCTCGCGGGTTTCAGAAGTCACCTCGGCATTGTGACACCCTCGCGCCCGGCGACTGAGCAAGGTGTGGGTGTCGAAGGTTGCGGAACGGAGACCTGACCGGCCGATCCGACCAGCAGGTAGTCGTGTCCGCTGGTGCGGTCGCGGTTCAGTGTCACACGTCGGTGGCTCTCGTCGCGGTCCTGCGCGCGGTAGCGTGGGCCGCATGAGCGACCCGATCGTGACGCTGGCGACCTGCGCCGACTTCCCCGACCTTGATGACGATGACCGTGGCCTGCCGGATGCCCTGCGTGCGCGTGGCATCGAGCCGCGGGTTGCCGTATGGGACGACCCCGACGTCGACTGGAGCCAGTCCGGCACGGTCAGTGCTGCGCAGCGTCCGTGACTATGCCACCGAGGGCAACTACTCCCGGTTCCTCCAGTGGGCGCGGTCGGTGCCCAGGCTCGCCAACCACCCCGACGTCGTCACCTGGAACTCGGACAAGCACTACCTCACCCGGCTGAGCGAGTGGGGCGTTCCCATGATTCCGACGACGTGGCTGGAGCCGGAGGCCGGCTACCCAAGCACCAGGTTCACCCGTTTCCCGGCCCACGGCGACTTCGTCGTCAAGCCGGCCGTCTCCTCAGGAGGGCGCGGTACCGGACGCTACACCGCCACCGACGCCTCCTCCCGGTCCGCGGCGATCAATGACGCCATGCACCACCTGCGTCGCGGGCGCACCGTTATGGTCCAGCGCTACCTCGAGGAGGTCGACCGCAAGGGCGAGGTCTCGCTGGTCTACTTCAACGGCGTGCTGTCCCACGCGGTGGAGAAGGCCCCGATGCTCCACCCCTCCTTCAAGTCCACCGACCAGATCCACGAGGAGATCGTCACGGCGCGCGAGCCCAGCGAGCAGGAGTGGCTCTGGGGCGAGCGGGTGCGCAAGGCCATCCACACGCTGATCAAGGAGGTCTCCGGCCGCGACATCCAGCTCCTGTTCAACCGTGTCGACGTCGTCGGGGACGGTCGGGGCGGTTTCTACCTCATGGAGGTCTCGCTGATCGACGCGGGCCTCTACCTCGGGGCGGCACCCGGAGGGTCTGGACAACTTCGCCGACGCCATCGCTCAGCGCATCTTCTGGTGACCGCGCGGGCGCGGGCATCTCGGGGCACCCTGGTGTGGTAGATAAGGTGCCATGCGCACGCTGCTCAACATCATCTGGGTCGTTTTCGGCGGGTTCTGGCTGTTCCTCAGTTACCTCTTCTTCGGAGTGATCGCCTGCCTGCTCATCGTCACGATTCCCGCAGGTGTCGCCTCCTTCCGTATCGCCGCTTACGTCCTGTGGCCTTTCGGGCGTGAGGTGGTTCCGTCTCCCGGGGCCGGCGCCATGAGCGGGATCAGCAACATCATCTGGTTCCTCGTCGCCGGGCTCTGGCTGGCCATCGGTCACCTCACCACCGCCGCGGCGCAGGCCATCACCATCATCGGGATCCCGCTGGCGGTGGCCAATATCAAGCTCATCCCCGTCACCTGCTTCCCCTTCGGCAAGCAGATCGTCGAGACCCGATAAGACCCTGTCGGCCGCACCGCAGGCGTCACAGGCTGATGCGGCGGTTGGCTCCCCAGTACCCCACGTAGCAGGCCATGAGGAAGGCGGCGGTGATCGCCAGACCGGCGCGCTGCTCGGGGTCGAAGGCGATGAGCAGGCAGGAGGCTGCCGACAGTCCCAGTGCGGCGATTGAGACCCACGGATACCCGGGAGCCCGGTAGGCCAGGTCCTCAAGGCTGCGGTCCTCAGCGAGCCAGCGCCGTCGGAAGGACAGGTGGCACGCGGCGATGACCGCCCACACCAGGACGACGGCGAGACCGGAGACGGACACAAGGACCAGATAGACCGTGGAGGCCGCATAGGCCGAGGTCAGCAGTGAGGCCAGCCCACCGACCATGGACAGGCCCCATTGCCAGTGCGGGTACCCTGTAGCGGTTGGTGCGGGCCAGGACCGTGAGCAGGGTGCCCTCGCTGGCCAGGGGACCACAGCATGCGGGTCGAGGCGTAGAGCCCTGAGTTCGCCGCCGACAGGATGGCGGCCAGGATGATGATATTCATGAGGTCCCCGGCGTAGGGCACACCGATTCTGGACAGGACCGTCACGAAGGGACTCTCCTCGACCCCGGCCTTCTCCCACGGGATCAGTGCTGCGATGACGATGATCGAGCCGATGAAGAAGATGACCAGGCGGGCCAGGGTCGCCCGGATCGCGCGAGGAATAGTGGTAGCCGGATCCTCGACCTCGCCGGCGGTGATGCCGATGAGCTCGGTGCCGGAGAAAGCGGGGAGTTGACGGCCAGGATCGTGGTGAACACCGCGCCGAAGCCGTTGGGGAAGAGGCCGTCCCTGGTACAGGTTCGTCAGCCCCAGGAACGAGCGGCGCCCCTCGTAGGGCAGCAGCCCAATGATCGCGGCCGTGCCCAGGGCGATGAAGATGATGATCGCCGCCACCTTGATCCCGGACAGCACGGTCTCCGCCTCGGCGAAGACCTTGACCGAGACCATGTTGAGCACGAGGACCAGGACGATGAAGGTAACCGCCCACACCCATACGGGAACGTCCGGGAACCAGCCGTGCATGATCATCGCCGCGCCGGTGAACTCACTTCCCAGGGCCACCGTCCACGTGAGCCAGTGCAGGATGGCGGTGACGAAGACCCGTGGCGGGACCCAGATACTGGCGGGCGTAGACATGGAAGGCGCCGGTGAAGGGCATCGCAACGCTCAACTCTCCCAGGCACAGCATGACCAGGTACACGATGACGGCGCCGATGGAGTAGGCCAGTACGGTTCCCAGGGGGCCGGCCTGGTGGATCGTGTTGCCGATCGAGAGAACGAGTCCCGTGCCGATGACCCCGCCGAAGCTGAGTCATCATGAGGTGACGTCGGTTCATGCGGCGTTCCAGCGCGGTGACACGCCCTGGCTGCTGGGTGGGCTGCCCCGGCCTTCAGGGCTATCGTGCCGGGACCGATGAGGAGGGTGTCGGGTGAGGCCGCCGATGCGGCGGCGGGCTCGCGGTGATGGGCAACCGGGTCCATACCTGAGAGCGCTACCGGTGCCGCCCTCGAGCCATTCGATACCGTGTCGCAATGCGAACGCTCTCGGTATCCGCCACGTCCTTTGGGGGAGAACCGGTCCGGTTGTCGGATCTGCTGGCCCGAGGTCCGGTCGTTCTGGACGGGGCGATGGGGACCGAGCTCGATGCCCGCGGGGTCGATACCCGCAATGCGCTGTGGTCGGCGCGTGCGCTCACCACGGCGCCCGACGTCGTGCGCGAGGTCCACTCCGACTACCTGGATGCGGGGGCTCGCGTCATCACGACCAACACCTACCAGGCCACGCTTCCGGCGCTGATCCGGTCCGGGGAGGATGCTGCCGGCGCCAGGCGAGGGTTCATCGCAGCTGGCGCCAGCCTGGCCAAGGAGGCGGCCCGTCGATCTGCTGAGGCGCACCCCGAGGTCGGTGCTCGTCGCCGGAGGGCTCGGTCCGTATGGGGCCTATCTGGCTGATGGCGGCGAGTACACCGGTGCCTACGGCATCGACCTCCTGAGGACCCCGGTTTCCAGAAGGTTCACCTGCCTCGCATCGAGGCACTGGTGGGGGAGGGGGTCGACCTGTTTGCGCTGGAGACGCTTCCGCGCCTGGACGAGGCGCAGGCGCTCGTCGCCATGGTGAAGGGCCTCGCTCCTCAGGCCGAGTGCTGGGTCTCCTTCCAGGCGCGCCCCGACGGCGCCCGTCTCGCTGATGGCGCGCCGTTGGCCGAGGCGGCGGCCTGGGCCGCGCAGGAGGAGATGGTCGTCGCTGTGGGCATCAACTGCGTGGCCCCGGGCGTCGTCGCACGAGCGCTGCCGGTGCTGCGTGCGGCTACCGGTAAGCCGCTGGCGGCCTACCCCAATGCGGGCGATCTCTACGACCCGGCCACCAAGACCTGGCAGTCCACGGTGACCGGGCTGGGATCGCGGCGCTGGCGCCGTCCTGGATCGACGCCGGGGTCCGGCTCGTCGGCGGGCTGCTGCCGCACCCGTCCGGCCCAGATCAGTGAGCTCGCCCGCGCGGTCCGTCCCTAGCCACGCAGCCCTCTGACAGTGGAAGCCAATGAGATGGGCTACCCCTGCTGCGGGCCCACGGACAGCAGGTGGACGACCGCGCGCCCCTCCCGGTCGCACTCGGCCAGGTCCACCAGGGCCGTCAGACGCCAGTCGTGGTCGCCGTCAGGGTCCTCCAGGACCTGCGTGGCCAGCCACACCTGCCTGCCGGAGGTCTCCAGGGCCTCACGCAGGCGCTCACTGACCCCGGCGGCCGCCAGGGCCATCTCATCGGGGGCCTCGTCGAGCGGTGCCAGTGAGATCGCCCGGGCGGAGGTATCCGTGCCGATCCAGTCGTACTCGTCCCAGTAGCGGGCCCAGTACTCGTCCCAGCGGTCCTCGCCCCATCCGGAGGAGGCATCCAGGCGGCCCAGGGCCTCGACGTCGTCGCGCGCCATGAGCTCCACGCGCCGGAACATCTCCCGGCGCACCGCCACCCGGAAGGCGTGACGGTTGCGAGTGAAGGCCACCGTCCGTCCTCGCCCGCGCCGAAGGCCCGCTCCACTCGGCCGAGTCGTCCGCGCCGGGACGGTCGGCCTCCAGCAGGCCGGCGATCTCACCCGGCCCTTGCCCGCCTGGGCCTGGCCGAGCGCCTCCCACTCATCGAGCAGGGAGGAGTCGACGGCGCGCACGAGCGCCCCAGCCAGTCGATGATGTCCGTGACACTCAGGTGTGCGGTGCTCCTCGGCACGACCTGGCGCAGCGCCCGGTAGGCGTCAGTGAGGTAGCGCAGCACCACGCCCTCGCTGCGGCCCAGCTCGTAGCGGAGATGAGGTCGGAGAAGGTCATCGCGTTCTCCACCATCTCGCGCACCACCGACTTGGGCGCCAGCTCGTGCTCGGCGATCCACGGGTTGGCCTGCTTGTGCACATCTCCAGGGCAGGAGATGAGCAGCTCGGCCAGGGGCTGGGGCCAGGTGATCTCCTCCAGGGCGGCCATGCGTTCCTCGTAGTCCATGCCCTCGGCCTCATCGCGGCGATCGCCTCGCCGCGGGCGGCGCTGCTGGGCGTGGAGCAGCGGACGCGGATCGTCCAGGGTGGCCTCGACGACGCTGACGACGTCGACCGTGTACTCCGGGCCTCCACGTTCAGCAGGTCCACGGCCGCCAGGGCGAAGGGGGCCAGGGGCTGGTTGAGGGCGAAGTCCGCCGGCAGGGTCCACGGCCAGTCGGAGCCGGGGGCGCCCGTCGGCGGCGGCCTGGGCGCTGGAGACGTGCGTGAGGACTCCCGCCGTGCGCAGGGACAGGTAGATCTCAGGGCGCGGCGCACGTGTCGGCGCCGCTGGGCCCGGCTCGTGGGCACGCTCCAGGAGCCCCGCCATCGCCGCCACCGGGTCGCCGGCGCGCTCCATGAGGTTCAGCACCATGGTGGTGGTGACCTGAACTGGCTGGTCAGTGTCTCCGGGGCCGCGTCGCGCAGCCGCTCGAAAGGTCTTGTCCGTCCAGTTGACGCGCCCTCGAGGCGCCTTCTTGCGCACGATCTTGCGGCGCTTGCGCTCGTCGTTGCCGGCCTTGGCCAGCGCTTGGCGTTCTCAGTGACGTGCTCGGGTGCCTGGACGGGAGACGTAGCCGCGGGTGTCGAAGCCGGCGCGCCGCACGTCCGGCGATCTGGTGGAACTCGCGAGCGGTAGGTGGCGCTCCTTGGAGCCGTCGAACTTCACCAGGGAGGTCATGACCGCTGAGCGGATCGGCACGTTGATCCCACTCCGAGCGTGTCCGTGCCGCAGATGACGGACAGCAGGCCCTCGCGGGCCAGTCGCTCCACCAGCCGCCGGTAGCGCGGCAGCATACCCACATGGTGCACGCCGATCGGCGCGCAGCAGTCGGGAGAGCGTGGCCCGAAACCGCCGCCGAGCGAGTCGCCGAGCGCCTCCACCACCTCGGCCTTGCGGGACTTGGGCGCCAGGTCCACGCTCGGCAGGGAGGTCGCCCGCTCCACCGCCTCCTTCTGGGAGGAAGTGGACGACGTAGACCGGTGCCTCGTCCTGCCCACCAGGCGCTGAAGCAGCTCACCGATCGGCTCGACGACGTACTCCATCTCCAGGGGAACCGGCCTCCGGCGTCGTCGATGACGGCGACCTCGCGGCCCGTGCGCGCGCAGGTCCCGCACGAAGAAGGAGACGTCGCCCAACGTGGCCGACAGCAGCACCATCTGAGCCTGGGGCGGGCTCCAGGAGGGGCACCTGCCAGGCCCAGCCGCGCTGCGGGTCGGCGTAGTAGTGGAACTCGTCCATGATGACGCAGTCCACGTCCATGTCCTCGCCCTCGCGCAGGGACTGGTTGGCTAGGACTCTGCGGTGCAGCAGATGATCGGGGCAGCGGCGTTGATGGAGGTGTCCCCGGTGACCATGCCGACGTTGTCCGACCCCGAACAGGCGCACCAGCTCGAAGAACTTCTCACTGACCAGGGCCTTGAGGGGCCGTGTGGTAGGAGCGGCCCCCGCGAGCTCAGGGAGGCGGTGTGAGCGGCCAGCGCGATCATCGACTTGCCCCGAGCCGGTCGGGTGGCGGCGATGACGTGGCGGTCCTCCAGGATCTCCGACAGCGCCTCATCCTGGTGCGGGTAGAGGGGCGGCTAGTCGTCTCCGCCCAGTTCGAAGGCCAGGTGAGACCTCCTCCGGGCTCGGGGACGCGCTCAGGATCGTCAGCCGGAATGAGGGCGTCGAGCATCGCGTTGAGGGCCGGAGCAGTCTGGGAGGTCACGGCGTCATCGTCTCATGGGGCTGGATCGCGAACGATCCGGGAAGGAGACGAATCCGATGCTGAGGCGAGCCCACGCCCTGAGGAACGATCGCACTAGGTTCCGGGCGCCGATTCATGAGCA
>BNJS01002624.1_pt1 | contig 70482 bp, 69 predicted proteins | sample 8540461 | NCBI WGS metagenome assembly BNJS01 (sample SAMD00202454, study PRJDB9452) | human saliva metagenome | isolation source: human saliva | place: Japan
GAAGATTTTTTTGAAAAAAAAGGGAGAGAGTGCGGACTTCTAGAGTTCTGCTTCTGAAAAGAGGTGTTGGAAAGAGGAATAGGTCTTAGAGACAGCTAGGGGAACCTGAGTGCTGGGACGGGGTGCTTGGAAGACGTGATGTCTTCTTTAGTTTGCCGAATTTCAAAGTAACGAAGATTTTTTGAAAAAAGGAGAGTGTGCGGGCTTTTAGAGTTCTGCTTCTGGAAAGAGGAGTTGTAAAGAGGGATAGGTCTTAGGGAAGGCTAGGGGAACAGGGGGAGTGCTGGGAAGGGTGCTAGGAGGATGATTGTGCTAATAAAAAAGCCCTCGTCCGGGTGGAGAGGGCTTGGGGTTAGTTTGTGTAGTAAAGGTTTGTGCCAGCGAATTGTGGTTCGCAGGTTACCATGATTCCTAGGCTTCGGAAGGTGTCTTCGTCAGCTTTGAAGGATGACGGTGCTGTGCGCTTGTAAGTGGCGCAAGTTTTGTAATTGGTTTTTGGCAGCTTCTGCGGCAGGGTTTGTGACTGCTGAGATGCTGAGGGCAATCAGCACTTCTTTGCTATCGAGTGAGCGTCGTTGGTGTTTTAGGACGTCGCTTCCGAGTTGGCCAATTGCATTTAAAATGACAGGTGGTAATAAATGGATAGAGTCACCGATTTCTGCTAATTCTTTAATGCAGTTGAGTAGGCAGGCTGCACTGGCTGTCATGGTGTCTGATTGTTTTCCTGTAATTATCTTGCCGTTTGGAAGTTGTAAGGCTACAACTGGGACTTTGGCTTCAGCTTCTTTTTCAAGAGCGGCTTTTACGACTGGACGATCTTGTGGAGAGAGTCCACTTTCTTCCATGATGTACTTGCCACGTTGAGCTGCTTCAAGCGTTCCAATACCGCGTTTGTAATCGCATTGGCCTGCGTAATAACGGCGGATGATTTCTTGGTTGGAAGCCTCGCGAACGACTTCATCGTCAGTGATAGCAAATCCGACACGGTTCACGCCCATATCTGTTGGAGAGTTGTAAGGGATTGGAGCGTCGCCGTAAATCTTCGTCAAAATACGACGGAGAAGAGGGAATGCTTCGATGTCTCGGTTGTAGTTCACGGTTGTTTCGCCGTATTGTGCAAGGTGGAAGGTATCAATCATGTTGACATCTTCTAAGTCTGCAGTGGCTGCTTCATACGCCACGTTAACAGGGTGATTTAATGGTAAATTCCATACAGGGAATGTTTCGAATTTAGAATAGCCGGCACGACGACCACGTTTTGTTTCGTGATATAGCTGGCTTAAGCAAGTCGCTAGTTTTCCGCTGTTGGCACCAGGAGCGGTTACGACGACAAGTGGGCGAGTTGTTTCGATAAATTCGTTTGCGCCATATCCTGCGTCACTAACGATGGTTTCAACGTCCATCGGATAGCCTTCTGTGTAGCCCGTGCGTGTACACTTTAATTCCGCGACGTTCGAGTGAGTTTTTGAATTGCGTTGCTGCAGGTTGTCCTGTGTAACGAGTGATGAGGACACTGTTGATTTTAAGGTCCCAATAGTGAAGGTCGTCCATTAAGCGAAGAACATCTTGGTCATATGTGATTCCAAGGTCACCGCGGATTTTATTTTGTTCGATATCGCCTGCATACACGCAGATAATAATCTCTGCTTTGTCGCGTAGGCGGTGAAGTAATTTGATTTTTCCATCTGGATCGAATCCTGGCAATACGCGCATCGCGTGGAAATCACCGATTAACTTGCCTCCGAACTCTAAGTATAGTTTGTCATAAGCGTTGACACGTTGAAGAATGTATTGACTTTGTTCTTCAAGGTATTTCTCGCTATCAAATCCTAATTTCATAGAACAACCCCCTTAATTTCATTTCAGTAGTATAGCACGAAAAAAAGGGGAATTCTATAGAAAATGACGGCTTTTTGGCCCATAGGAAAAAGAGTTGCAAGTGCCATAATGACAGAGTAGAATAGTAATGGACTCACTCAAAATAACGGAGGATTTTCGTATGAAAAACATGTTGGATTACATCAAGGAGTTTGGGCACGTTTCGTTTGAAGAAAGAGCCTTTTCTGAAATTGATGCATTAGTTTTGACGGAATTAGAATATTTACCACTTGAAAAAGTCGTTCCAAGCGATGTGAATGGTGAGCTTTTTGCCACAGTGAAAGATATCGCGGAATATATGAAGGAATACAAACAAGAATTGGTCGACGAAAATCCAATGATGATAACCGAAGAACGTCATGAGGTATCGCAAGTGATTGCGGAGGCTCCTCGTTATCAAGCGTTGAAATTTTTTGGTGTAGTGAGTGTATGGGATAAAGATACAACAAAACAATTCGCAGCCATCACGGTGGAAGTAGAACCTAGTGTACGTCTTGTTATTTTTAGAGGGACTGATGATACGCTGATCGGCTGGAAGGAAGACTTCTTGATGACGTATTCGCCACTTGTTGCGGCGCAAACAGATGCCAAGGAGTATTTAGCTAAACAAGCCAGTCTATTCGATGGAGACTTAATGGTTTCAGGACATTCAAAGGGTGGAAACTTAGCGCTATACGCTGCGGCCACTCAAGAGGAAGATGTTCAGTTACGTCTCGTGGATATTTTCTGCTTTGATTCTCCAGGGTTACATCGTTCTGTTTTAGAAACGAAGGGATACAAAAATATAGTGCCATTAGCGATGCGTTATATTCCGCAAGATTCTCTTGTTGGATTGATGCTAGAATCAGAGGTGCCATACGTGATTGTTAAAAGTAATGCCAGAGGGGCAATGCAACATAGCGCCATGACATGGGGTATTGAAGACGGTCGTTTCATCACAATGGAGAAACTAACGAAAAATAGTCAGTTGAATGATCAAACCTTCAAGAAATGGACAGAATCGGTAAGCGATGAAGAACTTGAATTGTTCTGGAATGTGTTCTTTGAATTACTATTTGCAGCTGGAATTGATACGGTTAATGATTTATACGGACAATTTATGCATTACGTGCAAGAGTTCTTGAAGGCAACTGGGGAAATGGACGAAGAAAAACGTGAAGTGTTGACACGTGTTGCGTTATTACTCGTTTCAACTCGCTTTGAAGTTTGGAGAGACTCATTAGACATGTCTGAATTAGTGCAGTTTGAATTGCCTGAGGTAAAATTGCCAACATGGGATGAACTCATGACGACTTTAAGTTGGAAGAAGAATGGGTTCGAGGTACATTATCGTGCGACCGAAGAAAACGAAGAGATTCGCGCGTACTATCAAAAACGTCACGAGCAAAAGAAACACGAAGAAAAATAAAATAAGGTACAAGATTTCTTTCTTCGTACTTCCGATAGTTAAAAAGAAAAAAAAGAGTTGCCCAAAATTCACTTATAAGTGAATTTTGGACAACTCTCATTTTTTATATTAGTTTTCACGTTCAATAGCGATAGCAACACCCATACCGCCACCTACACAGAGGGAAGCAACCCCGATTTTACCATCGAGTTGTTCGAGGGCGTTAATTAGTGTGACCACAATACGGGTACCAGAAGCACCGATTGGATGGCCGAGTGCAATTGCGCCACCGAATGGATTTACTTTTTCAGTTGGAATCTTCAAGTCTTTGATAACCGCCAGGCTTTGTGCGGCAAAGGCTTCGTTCAGTTCAAAGACATCCACTTTATCGAGCGGAATACGTGTACGCGCTACTAATTTTTGAATGGCTGGAACAGGTCCGATTCCCATAATCGAAGGATCGACACCGGCTTCGGCATAACCTTTCAATGTCGCAAGAATTGGAAGGCCAAGCTCTGTTGCGTATTCGCGCGTTGTCATGATGACACAAGCGGCACCGTCGTTAATTCCAGAGGCGTTTCCGGCTGTCACGGTTCCGTCTTTTTTGAAGGCTGGTTTAAGGCCTGCAAGACTCTCAAGCGTCGTGTTTGGGCGGATAAATTCATCCGTTGCTTTTAAGTCATCGGATTTTGTTTTACGGTTGAAGACCGCTACAGGAGTGATTTCGTTAGCAAAACGTCCTTCTTCTTGTGCTTTAGCGGCTTTTTGTTGAGAAGCCACAGCGAAAGCATCTTGTTCTTCGCGGGTGAATCCGTATTTTTCAACGATGTTTTCTGCGGTAATTCCCATCGCGTCTTGTGAGTAGGCGTCCGTTAACCCATCATTGAATAAAGAGTCGACTAATGTCACAGGACCATTTTTTGGAGCGAAGCGTTGTTGTAATAAATGCGGTGCAAGGCTCATGTTTTCCATACCGCCGGCTAAGACGATTTTGGCGTCTCCTAGACGAATGGCTTGTGCGGCTGAAATAATGGCTTTAAGTCCTGAACCGCACACTTCATTAACTGTAACGGCAGTACTTGCATGGTTCAGTCCAGCACCGAGTCCGACTTGACGAGCTGGATTTGTCCAAGACCTGCTTGTAAGACATTCCCAAAGATGACTGTATCAATTTGTTCAGGTGAAAGATTCGCTTTTTGGATGGCAGCTTTTGCGACCGTTGTTCCTAAGTCAATTGCGGAAGTTGTAGCAAATTGCCCGCCAAATTTACCAATCGCAGTACGTGTAGCACTCACGATGACGATATCATTTCCGTTCATATTTTCATTCCTTTCCAGTCTATATTTACTATTTCGTTTCTATTTTATAAGATTTCGTATAAGAAACCTATCAATTTAGTACAAATAATTAGTAAAGAATTGTTTAAATTCCCTAACATTTGGTGAATTCAATTGTCCTAACGGCGAATTTTTGCTACTATAGTGTGTGCTAAGAAAGAACAGGAAGCTCTATTTGTGTTTGGAGAGCTTTATTCGAAAAGGAGAACAATAAAACAATGAATATAGGGATAGATAAGATTGGCTTCTTCGTACCACCAACTGCATTAGATATGGAAACACTAGCAGTGGCGCGTGGAGTAGAGCCAGCTAAGTACACGATTGGAATTGGCCAGTCTACAATGGCAGTAGCACCAGTGACGCAAGATATCGTGACTTTAGCCGCAAATGCTGCGTTATCAATCATTGATGATAAAGACCGTGAAGATATTGATATGATTTTATTTGGGACAGAAACAGGAATCGATCAATCGAAATCAGCTGCGGTTTATATGCAACGCATGCTTGGATTATCAAACCGTGTTCGTAGTGTAGAATTAAAACATGCCTGCTACGGGGCAACAGCTGCCTTACAATTAGCTAAAGGGCATATTGCCTTAAATCCAACTTCAAGAGTACTAGTTATCGCAAGTGACATTGCTAAATACGGATTAAACTCTGGTGGAGAACCAACACAAGGTGCTGGAGCAGTCGCAATGGTTGTTTCTAGTGACCCACGTTTACTCGTTTTAGATAACGAAACAAGCTTATTCACAGATGATGTGATGGACTTCTGGAGACCAAACTATGCAGCGTATCCAATGGTAGACGGAAAATTCTCAAACGAGCAATACATCCGTTTCTTTGCAGAAGTATGGAACGACTATCAAGCAAAAACAAATGCACAGTTCTCAGACTTTGACGCAATTTGTTTCCATTTACCATATACAAAAATGGGGATGAAAGCCTTCAAGCCATTCTTAGAAGAAATGAGCGAAGAGGAACAAGAACGCTTCACAGCGCGTTACCAAGAAGCAGCCGTGTATAACCGCCAAGTCGGAAACATCTACACAGGTTCATTATTCTTAAGCTTCATCTCATTATTAGAAAACAGTTCTGTATTAGTAGCCGGAGACCGCATCGGATTCTTCAGCTATGGATCAGGAGCGGTTGGTGAATTCTTCGCCGGCGAATTAGTCGAAGGCTTCGAAAATCAATTGCATATCGCAGAACATAAAGCGTTACTAGAAAACCGCAAAATGTTGACAGTCGAAGAATACGAAGAAATCTTCACAGAAGTGGTGGATGCAAGCGGTGAACAAATTTTCACACGTGAAGACAACAGCCCGATTACATTAACAGCCGTTGTCGACCATCAACGTCAATACACAATCAAATAAAACGCAAACCGTAGCTTGTGGGGCTGACCCCCGTAAATGAGAATTAAATAAAAACACTTCCAAGTTGGATTTGGTACAATATTATCAAATTGAAGTGCACTCCAAAAGTTAGACAGAAAATCTAACTTTTGGGGTGCTTTTTTATGAAATTAACTTATGAGATAAAGTCCAAATTTATAATCTAAGAAAAGAAGAAGTCAGTTTACGGAATCTTTCAAAAAAATTGATATGTTCGTTTGTAATCTTGATTACTTAGTTCAATTCATTCATCAATATGTAATATAAAGTGAGAAAAAGGGGTATACTATTGCAGTCAAAACACGAGGTAGACTAAATACAACGGGGCGTAAATTATAGAATTAAAAGAAGACATGACAAATTTGGACGTCTATATAGTTAAGAACGGAGAATGCTATACTATAAAGTTGAGAGAGCTTTGGTTGAAGGAGGAAAAAGAGGAGAAAAATTGTTCACGATAATATTAGTATTTTGATTATTTTGATCTTTTATGGTAACTTATCATTAACCAGAAGGAGGCTATAATGAATAATAGAATATCAGAATTTAGAAAACCGTTAGGGTTATCACAACATCGATTGGCGAAAATGGTAGGTTTGAAAAGACACTCTATAATGGCGTATGAAAATCAAACTAAAATACCTACTATAAAAATTGCATATGAAATAAGCAAAGTTTTAGGAAAAGATATAAAAGAAGTTTTTATGCTTGATTGAGAAAGATGTTATTTTTGTTTGTTAAAAAAAGTTATTTCATCTATAAAAAAATAATTAATAATTGAATTTTTATTAATCCATTATTTTATCAACTTGACTTAATTAGACGAGTAATATTTTTTTAAAAAGATTATTTTTTTATCCTATAATATATTTATTTATTTATAGCGGGTATAGTAATGGTGTTTATTGTATCCTATTTACTATCTAGAATGGACTTGGAAACTATTGAAAAGTAAGATTGAATTTTTAATGGGTGGGTTATTTTTATGGCTAAAGAAGTTATTAAATTAATTGATATTGAGATGTCTTTTTGGAGATAGAACATTGTTTCATGCGGATAAATTAATTGGTCATATTGGAGAAGTTATTGGGATAGTTGGTAATAATGGTGTAGGTAAAACAACATTATTAAATATTATTTGCGGTAATACAAAAATCTACTAAAGGTAATATAATCTGTAATATGTTATGTAAAAAAATTGATCAAAATTGGTTTTTAAATAATGATTATACAAATTCACATTATAGTGCGGGTGAACAGCAAAAGAGATTTCATATATAAATTGCTTTGTACAAAAACAAGGATGCTTATTATTAGATGAACCAACTAATTTTATGGATATTCAAACAAGGGAAAGCTTAATTAAAACGATTAAATCTTATAAAAAAATAGTGTCATTATTATAGCTAGTCATGATCGATATTTTTTTAAAAAAATGTTGTAAATAAAATATGGGATATTGAGAATAAAAAAATCAGAGAGTATATTGGTAACTATGAGGATTATGAAAAGCAAAAAGAACTTAATCTTTTAAAGCAACAATATGAAAAAAAGAACAATATATTAGAGAAAAACATTTAGAAACGGTTATTTTAAATAATAAAGAGCAACGATTGCGACTAGAAAAAAATAAAAAAATAAAAAAATCATTTGAAAAAAACCTAGTCGATTAGCAGCAACTAAAGATAAAAGTACAGCTGTTAAGCGAATTGATCGGACAATAAAGAATGTTGAAAAGCGTTTAGATTGTATGGATGAGATTAATGATATACCTATAGTTCAAAACAATACATTTTTCCTGAAGGTAATTTTAGAGAATTACATAATAAATATCCTATACGCGCTGAAATGCTAAATCTCTATTATGAAGATAAACAATTATTAAATAATGTTAGTTTTTCAATTTGCAAAACAAATTAAAAATTGCAATTACAGGGAAAAATGGATCGGGTAAGTCTACATTAATAAAGAATATACTAGGTAATCATCAAAAATATTATACTTTCTAAAATGATTAAATTTTTCAGTTTTTCAAACAATATTATTTTTGATGTTGTAAGTACAAAAAAATCTTATAAGTTATTTACAAGAAGATTCTAATTTTTTTAAGACAAGATATTATAAATTTATTGAGAGATATTGGGATAGGGGCTTCATTATTGAATGTACCAATAAATAAATTAAGTGGTGGGCAGAGAACTAGAATAGAATTATTAAAAAGTATTCATTAAAGATGCCAATGTTGTAATATTAGACGAACCTACAAATTCACTTGATATGATTAGTATACGAGCGCTAGAGGTGTTAATAAAAAAATTATCCAGGATTGGTGATTTTTTTGTTTCTCATGATATGGAATTTGTAAAAAAATTGCGCAGACGAAATTTATAATATTGAAAATAAAAACATTGAAAAGATATAAATAATAAGTCATAGTTAGAACAATACTCCTTCTATAAGTATTATTAAATAGTTTTTGTATAAAAATATTAGCCCATTTGATGTCGACATGAATCATCTTTTTTTCATTAAATTTAATTTTTTTGATGTAAATGAAAAATCACGATGTTTGTTTCATTTGTCGTTTTGTGGACTCTATTCCATAGATTTATGAATAATAATCATGTTTAGATAGCACCGCTAGTAATGTAGTGGTGCTTTTCTTTTGCAAAAAATAAAAATGTAGCATATATGTTACATTTCAAATTTTAAAATGAAAATTAAAATATAAACGTTGAAATGATGCGGTTTTTAGCGGTATATTCAACATCCCCGTTTCAGTCCGATTGCACAAATTCAGAATAGTGTAGTAAATATTCCGAGAAAAAATCAAAAAATTTTTTTCAGTCATGTCCCACTTTAAGTTGTCAAAAAACCTCAGAAACCCCGGTAGGATGCACTTTCCAACACCTTGCACAGGTTCCTTCTAAATGAGTGGCGCAACACTTTTTTTCATTTTTTTATAAAAGTAGAAAGTAAATACGCACATTTTTTCGGGTTCTATAAGAATCCTTCACAGTGCGAAGGATTCGTAATGGGGAATAGTATTAAATGCGAGGGAGAAAGACAGAAACACCCTAGATACATTATTGTATCTAGGATGTTTCGTTTTCTTTCCCCCACAAAGTTGAATAGGTATGAGCAAGCTCTTTACAGTGCAGCTCATACCATTCAACCACTGTGCTTAGCAGGAGTTGGAAATTTATTTCTTACTCCTGCTTTGAGGCTTTAAAGGAGAGAGACCACGGGGCTCGAACCGGTACCCCATTACCGTTACTATGAAGAAACCCGAAAAAGAAAAGTGCGTATTTACTTACAAATACTTCGGCACTTTTTGCGATTTTGTGGTATCCTATGTAAAGAGAAAATGAAAGAAAGTAGTAGCGCCATGAAGAAAATTATCGTCATAAACACCGGTGGTACGATTGCCATGAGTGAAGACCGCTCAACCGGTAACGTAACCCCAACAAGCACAAACCCATTAACCAACTCCGATACCATTTTTGCCCCAATCGCAAGTGTCGTCGTAGAGGATCTATTTAACCTTCCGTCTCCACATATGACGGAGGAAAAAATGTGGGAAGTTCAGAAGCGAATCGTTCAAGCGCAACAGGAAGGCTTTGACGGAGCAGTGGTGACTCACGGAACTGATACATTAGAAGAGACGGCGTATTTTTTAGAGTTAACAACAGATGGAACATTCCCAATCGTTTTAACGGGCGCGATGCGTTCCAGCAATGAAATTGGAGCGGACGGGTTAGCGAACTTACGCAGTGCCATTATTACGGTAACGAGTCCAGAGAGTGTGGATAAAGGCGTTCTTGTCGTGATGAATGATGAAGTTCATGCGGCAACATATGTGACAAAGACACATACTACAAACGTTGCGACTTTTCAAACACCAACCTTTGGACCGCTTGGATTAGTATCAAAGAGTGAAGTCATTTACTTCCAAAAATTCTTACATCATGAATATTATCCAATTAAAGAACTCTTGGATAAGGTATACTTATTAAAAGCATATGCTGGAATGGATTCCATGTTATTTGATGCCATTGCCGATTCAGATGCCAATGGAGTAGTCATCGAAGCTCTTGGGGCAGGAAATCTTCCTCCAATGGCACTTCCTGGGTTGCAACGTTGCTTAGATAAAGGAATTCCAGTCGTTCTGGTATCTCGTGCATTTAACGGTGTAACGTATGACGTCTATAATTATCTTGGCGGAGGCAAACAGCTTCATGAAGCAGGAGTGATTTTCACAACAGGGCTTAGTGGACAAAAGGCTCGTGTGAAATTATCAGTGTTATTAAGCGCTCATGCAAATAGAGAAACAATCATTAGAGCATTTCAAGTATAGGAAAGAGGAATAGATATGGTTAGAAAAATTGGACGAGTGGTTCGTCAATATGAGGGGAAACCGATTATTTACGGCATGCCACTAGAAGAGCTAACAGCTTGGTTTGAAGCAAAAGGCGAAAAGAAATTCAGAGCAGGTCAATTATGGGACTGGCTTTATCGCAAACGTGTAACTAGTTTTGAAGAAATGACAAACTTGCCAAAATCACTGATTGAACAACTACAAGAAGAGTTCACATTCCCAGTGTTAAATGAACGTATCAAACAACAATCAACAGACGGAACACGTAAATTCCTCTTTGAATTAGCAGATGGCCTCTTAATCGAAACGGTATTAATGCCACAAGAATACGGCTTATCCATCTGTGTGACAACACAAGTAGGATGTAATATCGGATGTACTTTCTGTGCCAGCGGAATTATCGCAAAACAACGTGACCTCGTTGCTGGGGAAATCGTAGCGCAAGTCATGCACGTACAACGCACATTAGACGAAGTGTCTCCTGGGGACCGTGTCAGCCATATCGTAGTCATGGGGATTGGGGAACCATTTGATAACTATGATAACGTGATTAAGTTCTTGAAAGTGGTCAACTCTGATAAAGGGCTTGGAATCGGGGCTCGTCATATCACTGTATCTACAAGTGGTTTGGCTCCGAAGATTCGAGAGTTCGCAGACGAAGGGTTACAAGTCAACCTTGCATTATCACTTCACGCACCAGATAACGATACACGTTCTCGTATCATGCGTATCAACCGTAAATATCCAATCGAAGTTGTGATGGATGCCATTAATGAATATATTGCTAAGACAAATCGTCGTGTAACCTTCGAGTACATCATGCTCGATCACGTGAATGATTCGGTGGAACAAGCGCAACAATTGGCCGACCTTCTTGCGGATAAGAAACGTCTTTCATATGTCAACTTAATTCCGTATAACAAAGTTCGTGAACATGACCAATATGAACGTAGTGGAAAAGAACGCGTAGTTGCTTTCTACGATGTGTTGAAGAAAAACCACATCAACTGTGTCGTTCGTAAAGAATTCGGACATGATATCGAAGCAGCCTGCGGACAATTACGTTCAAGCCAAATGAAACGTGACCGCGCTGAAAAAACAAAAGCATAATAAAATAGAGCTACCACACCTCGGAATAGAGGTGTGGTTTTTGTGTGCAAAGGAAAGTTCTTTTATTTTCCGCCAAAAGTCCTATATACATTGGATTAAGACAGTGTTACACTATGAGCATAGTCAGATTTTGAAGTGGAGCGAGTATATATGAAGGTTGTTTTTCAGAAATTTAAAAAAGAAGTGTTCATCATGATTACGTTGCTCACCCTCATTGCAGGGGCGGAGCTTGTATCCAGTATCGTGAATGCGCAGACTTTAGATACTTTAGTGAACATGGATATTCATAATTTCTTTTATAAGGCTATTTGTTTAGTTGTTATTTTTGCATTTTATCTATTGTTTACATATATGTTGATTCGCTATCAAGCCTACTTTAATCAAAAGGTAGCGACATGGTTAAGGGACCGTATTAGTCATTCTATCGAAGCGACGTCTTATGGTCGCTTCTATGAAAAGAATAGTCAAACGTACATCTCGTGGTTTACAAGTGACTTGGAACAGATTAAAGGGAATGCGATGAATCCAACCTTTGAAGTCATCGGAGGAATTATTTCTGCGGTCATTTCTGCGGTAGCGTTGTTTATGTATCATTGGTCTATCGTTTTACTAGCAGCTATCTGTATTGTCATCATGGCCGTGTTACCGGCTTTATTCTCAGCAGAACTGACAGAAAAAACCATCAAAGTGTCAGAAGCCAATGAAAAATTCGCAAAATCCATTTCGGATTTATTGAGCGGATATGATACCCTATTTGTTTTTCGGAAGCTAGCCTATTTAAAAGAAAAAATTCATGAAAAATCGGTTGAAGTAGGAGATACGCATCGCGATTTTAGTAAGTCGATGGCCAAAGTTGCCGTTAGTGGTGGGATTGGGAATGTCTTTAGCCAAATTTCAGTATTCATCTTAACGGGATACTTAGCTTATATTGGCGAAGTGAGTATCGGGAGTATTCTAGCAGCAATGGCATTAAGTAGTACCATCTTCAACGTGCTTGGAAATATTAGTCAAAAGATTGGTTCGATTAAGAGTGCCGATTCGTTGTTTAACAAATATGAGCAATTAGAACCAGCAGCCCTTGTAGAGGAAGCGCCAGAAGAGGCACCGCGTACCCTGATTGAGGTGAAGGATGTTTCGTTTAACTACGGAGAAAAAGTGATTTTAAATCATGTGTCTCTTGGCTTTAACGAAGGGCAAAAATACGCGATTACTGGCGAAAGTGGAACAGGGAAATCAACGCTGTTAAATATTATCGCTGCTAAATTAACGGAGTATTTAGGCCAAGTGAAACTCGCTGGAGTCGATGTGAAGAAACAGTCCTATAATGAGTTATATCGTCAAATGGTCTATATCGCTCAAAAACCACATATTTTCACGACAACCATTCGCGAAAACGTAACGCTCACTGAAACGTATACGGATGAAGAGGTTTGGGAGTCTTTAGAAAAAGTGGGACTTGCTTCTATCGTTCGAAACTTACCGCTGGGATTAGATACAGTTTTAGGCGATGGCGATTCAAATCTATCCGGCGGTCAGTTGCAACGAATTGCCTTTGCCCGTGGGTTGATGAAACAACCTAAAGTCTTCTTGCTGGATGAAGTCAGCTCCAACTTAGATGAAAAGACAACCATTGAGGTGTTGAAACCGATCTTAGAAGATAAGAGCGTGACCGTTCTATGGGTAACGCACCATCTTCCTGAAGCGTTAAAAGAAAATATCGATCAAACAATTCAAATGAGTGAATTAAATCAAACTGCTTAACACATATTTAGTGACCTTCCTATGGATGAATAGGGAGGTCTTTTTTGATGAATAAAATGTCGGAAAAAGAGCGGTTTGATAGGTTTTTACCTCAAAAAGGAACAAAAAACAGTGTAATAAATGAAGAAAATATGACCGAGATTGTAAGAAAATTCTACGAACGTGTTACAGAACGGTTTCGACTATTACAGAAACATATGTTCTTGTCATATGTTTGTCATAATAACATCAGAAAAAGTCAAAAAAATTAAGTGACCTTAACAAACCGCATAAAATCAACATTTTGAGTTTTTCCTGTGCTAAAATAATTAGCATCAATTAAGTTCGCAACCAAAAAATCCAAGCGAACGAGGTTTTTGACTTTAGAAAAAGTCGGAAATCGGAAAGGAAAATATGAAACCAATCAAGAAACAATTCATGATGGTGACAGCATCACTTGCTTTATTTAGTTTTGCAGGATTTTCAGCAACAACAGCAAGTGCCAACGAAGTAGAATGGACAGCACGTACTGTAGAACAAGTAAAACAAGATGTAAAAACAGACGATAAAGGTGTACAAGAGTACACAATCAAATGGGGAGATACATTATCAGTGATTTCTGAAGCAACTGGTGCATCATTAGATACATTAGTTCAAGTGAACGAAATTCAAGATGCAAACCTTATTTACCCAGGGACAGTGTTACGTTTCTCAGCTGACCAAAAAGAAGTGACAGTTGATAACGGAACAGAACAACACTCATACCGTGTTCAAAACAACAATGAAGTAAAAGAAGTTGAAACGACTGAAGCGACAACACAAGCAGCCCAAGAAACTGAAACAACTCAAGCTGCTCAAGCAACTCCAGCAACTGAGACAACACAAGCTGCTGCAGCTTCTTCAAGCCAAGGTGGTTACTACTTAACAGTAGAAGCAACAGCTTACTCATATAACGAAGCTGGTTTATCAAACTACACAGCTGATGGAACAAACCTTGTCAGTGAACCAAACGTGATTGCGGTTGACCCAAGTGTGATTCCGTTAGGATCATATGTTGAAATTCCAGGATATGGTATTTTCCGTGCTGCAGATACAGGTGGCGCCATTTACGGAAATAGAATTGATGTTCACTTAGTAAACTTGAATGATGTTTACAACTTCGGACGTCGTACAATCACAATTCGTGTATTACAATAATCATAATATTTTTTGAACTAAACTTAACTTACCGAAGAGTCAGGAGATAGGTCCTGGCTCTTTTGTTTTTTAGAAAGTTAAGAAAAAGTAAGAGATGGGTGGAAAATTAGGAAACAGGTTAAAACTGTGGTATATTAATAACATCGATTAAAAAGAAAACCGATTGGAGAGGGAATTTTATGAAGAAAAAATTCGTAGGAGCATTAGCGCTTGCATCAACTTTCGCATTAGCGGCATGCTCAAATGGATCATCTGAAAACGTTGCGACTACTAAATACGGTAACGTTACAAAAGATGAATTTGTTACAGCAATGAAAGATACTGTTGGAGAACAAACACTACAACGTTTAGTATTAACAAAAGTACTAGAAGGATCTATTGAAGATGCAAAATCTCTTAAAACAGCTGCAGATGAAGAAGTGGCTAAATTAGTAGCTCAATACGGTGGCGAACCTGGCTTATTAGCGGCTTTACAACAAAGCGGAATTACTTCTGTAGACGCATACCGTCAAACACTTTACTTAAATAAATTAATGACAGAAGCAGTGAAGAAAGCTGCGAACTTCTCAGAAGAAGATATCAAAGCGTACTATGATGCGTGGGAACCACAAATTACAGTTCAACATATCTTAATTGCAGCTAAATCAGATGCATCTGATGAGGAAAAAGCAACTGCTAAAGCAAAAGCAGAAGAATTAATCAAACAATTAAAAGATGGTGCTGATTTTGCGGAATTAGCAAAAGCAAACTCTGCAGATACTGGTACAGCTGCAAAAGGCGGCCAAATTGGACCATTTAAACGTTCAGACATGGTAACTGAATTCTCAACAGCAGCTTATGACTTGAAGAATGTTGGAGATATCACTGAAACACCAGTTCAAACTCAATTTGGATACCACATCATTAAGTTAGTATCGAAAGAAGAGAAGAAACCATTTGATGAAATGAAAGAACAAATGGAAAAAGAAATGTTAGATGCGAAATTGAAAGATTCTGCATACTTACACCAAACAATGGTCGACTTAGTGAAAGCTGCGGACGTGAAAATCACAGACGAAAGCTTACAAAATGCTTTGAAGAATTTCTTACAAACAGCTGATTCTGAAACAACAACAACTGCTGCTAAATAAGACTGTTTTAACCTCTGCACGAACTTTCGTGTGGAGGTTTTCTTTATGCTAGAGTCAGTTTGGTGGTTTTGTTTCTATTTCGAAAACAAATGTCTATAAATAGAAGAGTTTTGTTGACATCGAAAAGAATGGGCGTATAATGGAGTCCATAACGCATAGAGATGGAGAGTACTCATCGGGGCACTGAGTAGAGAGCTTAGGGTTGGTGGAACTAAGTAGTGACGAAATGAGGAAGATGGCCATTGAGCGGACTTTCTGAGCAGTTGTAAGGGAAGTACGGGGCGCCCGTTATAGCGGTACGATTTCAACGCAGAGACGTGGAATCGGGTGAGGTTTATCTAGTGATGGATAAACGAATAAAGGTGGTAACACGGTATTTTTGAAATGATCGTCCTTTGTCCTATTTGGGCAAAGGATTTTTTTATTGTGTTCGACAGTTTAAGGAGGAATGTTTCAAATCAATTTACAACCAACACAACAATTTTTTAAAATCGGAGGAAAAACAAAATGAAAATTAAACACTTATTTTTAACAGCCGTTGCAGCAATCACTTTAGCAGCGTGCGGAAACCAAAGTTCACAACAATCTAGTGAGGCTTCAAAAGCAACTGAAGCGCCAGCGCAAACAGTTAAAGTTGCCGTAGTAGGTAGCGCAGCACACGAAATCTGGGATTACGTAGCTGAAAAAGCGAAAAAAGAAAACATCAACATCGAAGTTGTAGAAATGAACGACTACGTATTACCAAATACAGCGCTTGAAGAAGGTTCTGTTCAAATGAACGCATTCCAACACCGTGCCTACTTAGCACAATGGAATAAAGATAAAGGGACTGATTTAAAAGAAATCGGAACAACATTTATCGTGCCATTATATTATTTCTCAACAAAATATAAATCATTAAAAGATTTACCAGAAAATGCAAAAGTATTAGTACCAAAAGAAGTAGCGATTCAAGGTCGTGCTTTAGTAGCATTAGAAACAGAAGGATTAATTACATTAAAAGAAGGCGTTGGAACAAAAGCTTCATTAGCGGACATCACAAGCAACCCTCGTAACTTAGAAATCATTGAAGCAGAATCAGCACAAGCACCACGCCTATTACAAGACGTTGATGCAGCTTCCATCAATGGTTCTATGGCACAAGACGCTGGTTTAAAAATCGAAGACAACATCTTCTCAGATGCAAACCACTTAGATACAATTCCTAAAGATCGTTACAACATCATCGTTGTTAAAGCAGCAGATGCTGACAACCCAACATACAAAAAAATTGTTGAATTATATCAAACAGACGATGTAGCGAAAAAAATGAATGAAATCGCACCAGGACAATACTTCCCAGTGTGGAATTCAGATAAATAATCCCTTTAGACGTCAGAGTACAAGGATGCTCTGGCGTTTTTGTTTTGAATAGGAGCAGATTCTGATTGCGTGTAGTATAATGAAAGTGAAAGTTCGAACGTTGGAGGAAGAATGATGAAGACATGGATAAAACTAGCGTTGCTGTCGGTAGTAGCTGTTATGCTTGCAGCATGCGGAAAAAAGGAAAAAATCCCTCTACCATATGCGTTTCAGTCAGATAGGATTTGGATGGATGTGCATCACGGAGAGAGAGGAGAGTTAGATCCACATAACACGGTGACGGCGGTCTATCATTTTGATGGAAAAGGAAACGTGCTTGCCTATACAGGATTGGATTTGGACCTCGGGGATTTAGGAGGGAAGAATGAAAAACAAATTTTAGAACTAGCCCAAAAACAATTTGAACGAAATTTCTATCGCCATAAACAACAACTTAGAGAAAAATTAGAAGTCCAATTAGAGGCGCTGAGAAAGGAAGGTATTAAAGTATCGTGGGAGGGAAATTCTAAGGAAGTCCGAGAAAAATTGAAAAAGATAGATGAAAAAATTAAAGATTTACGAGAACAATTCAATGCTGTAGATTTCGCAGAATACGAAAGCCCAAAGCCTTCGCCAGTCAGCTACTCCTTTGGGAAATACGACGAAGACAAGTATAGAAAAGACCGAACTCAGTTGATTGTAAGATTTGAGGTACAAGAACTTGCTAAAGAGTCGATGGAGTATCTGAATGTAAGAGTTCAAAAAAATTTGAGAGAAGGATTCTTTGCTTCAAATGCAGGAGAAGTCAAAGGTTCTTATTATGTAGGGCTCTCAGAAGCAGGGCTAGAAGAGGATGAACCTGGGGATTATCATGACTTTATGACACCGGTGGAAAAAGAGAGTAAAGGAATTAAATTAATAAAAGAATAACTAAAAGAAAAAGGAGTGGCGAACGCCACTTCTTTTTTTGTTGTTAATATTCGTGTTTAGAAACAGAATTACTCGTATGACAATCTTGAAATAAAATAAAGTTGAATAAAACGAACGAAAATAAATTTAACGAACTAAAATGTACGTGTTTTATATTGTAAAATAAAAATAGTTCTAGTATACTTAAGTCGTCAAATAAACCAATAAAAAGGAGTTATCATTCCAATGGATAAGTTTTTTAAACTGAAAGAGAACGGCACGAACGTTTCAACGGAGTTTTTGGCTGGGTTAACGACATTCTTCGCAATGTCATACATCATTTTTGTCAATCCGAACATTCTAAGTAAAACAGGGATGCCATTCCAAGCAGTCTTCTTATCAACGATTATTGCAACAGTTGTCAGTACATTAGTGATGGGTCTTTTCGCAAACGTACCTTACGCATTAGCACCAGGGATGGGGTTAAACGCGTTCTTTACATTTACAGTTGTATTCGGCCTTGGATTCACTTGGCAAGAAGCATTAGCAATGGTATTCATTTGTGGTTTATTCAACATTTTCATTACTGTAACAAAAGTTCGTAAGATGATTATTAAAGCCATTCCGGTCAGTATGCAACATGCTATTGGGGGCGGGATTGGGATTTTCATCGCTTATATCGGTTTAAAAAATGCCAACCTATTAGAATTCCTTTCTGATTCAAAAACGATCACTCAAGTCAATGGTGCTGCGTATAATGTCGCTACAGAAGCGTACAAAGGCGGCGTGTTCAGCGTGAATTCAAATGGTGGCATCGTTCCATCTCTTGTAAACTTCACGTCTCCAGGAGCCCTTCTTGCAGTGATTGGTTTAGTCATTACTGTAGTCTTATTATTGAAAAAAGTTCGTGGGGCTATCTTGCTTGGGATTGTTTTAACAACACTTTTAGCGATTCCAATGGGGGTTGTCGATTTATCAAAAGTAAGTTTTGAAAGTAACTCACTAGGAGCAGCGTTCAATGACTTAGGCACAACATTCATGGCCGCTTTTGGCTCAGAAGGAATCGTGAAACTCTTCTCTGATCCAGCGCGCTTACCGTTAGTATTTATGACGATTTTCGCATTCAGCTTATCAGATACATTTGACACACTCGGAACATTTATCGGTACAGGTCGTAAAACAGGAATCTTCTCTGAAGAAGACGAACGTCAACTTGAAAACGGATCTGGATTCTCTTCTAAGATGGATAAAGCCTTATTCGCAGATGCCATCGGTACTTCTATCGGGGCAATTTTCGGTACTTCTAACACTACGACTTATGTTGAAAGTGCAGCCGGAATCGGTGCTGGTGGACGTACTGGGTTAACAGCAGTCGTTACAGCAGGTCTCTTCCTATTATCAACATTACTAGCACCATTCGTGGGCATCGTTCCTGCAGAAGCAACAGCGCCAGCGTTAATTATCGTTGGGGTGATGATGCTTTCTTCATTCGCTGATGTGAAATGGGACGAATTAGACGAAGCAATCCCAGCGTTCTTTGCCGGCATCTTCATGGCACTTTGCTACAGTATCTCTTACGGTATCGCAGCAGGATTCATCTTCTACTGCTTAGTGAAAGTCATTACTGGTAAAGCAAAAGACATTCATCCAATTTTATGGGTAGCAACAGGATTATTCATCCTTAACTTCATTATCTTAGCTCTTCTATAAGAGTAAACATCAGCTGATAGTGAACGATTTTATTGAACTTTAGCCGTAATAGGGCACCTAGGTATTTTTGCTTAGGTGCTTTTCCTTTTATTTCATGATAGGATAGAGGAGACAGAAAGGGAGTTGACTATGACAGAACAAACAACTGAAATTACTGCATACGAGCGTTCCGTAGCGCTTGTGAAGGCAGAACTCACTCAATATAAACCAAAACAAATCGATACGGTATTAGGTCTCTTACAAGATGGGAATACAGTACCGTTTATTGCGCGTTATCGTAAAGACCAAACTGGTTCGTTAGATGAGGTGCAAATCCGTGAAATCGAAGAGCGCCAACGTTATTTGGAAAACTTCGAAAAACGAAAAGAAGAAATTAGCCGTCTCATTGACGAACAAGGCAAACTCACACCAGAGATTACGGCTGCATTAAGCAAGGCGACAACCTTAACGGCATTAGAAGATATTTATCGTCCGTATAAACAAAAACGCCGTACGAAGGCAACAATTGCTAAAGAAGCCGGATTAGAGCCATTTGCATTATGGTTACTCATGACGACGAAGGATTCTGTGGAAGAAAAAGCAGCCACATTTATTAATGAAGAAAAAGCGATTCTAACGGTCGAAGATGCGATTAATGGTGCCGTAGAAATTATTGCCGAATGGATTTCCGATGAAGCGAAATACCGTAAACAATTACGTCAATTTACGCAAAAGAACGGTGTCGTGAAATCTGTCGTGAAGAAAGAAGAGCTCGACGAGAAGAAAGTCTACGAAATGTACTATGACTACGAAGAGCCAGTGAAATCTATCGTTCCTCACCGCGTGCTTGCCTTAAACCGTGCAGAAAAAGAAGATGTAGTCCGCGTTACGATTGAAGTCGACGTGACAAATCCTCTTACAAAGATTAAAGAAGAGAAAATCAAAAATCCGTCATCACCATCTGCACCGATTGTCGAAGGCGCTATTGAAGAAAGCTACAAACGATTCATCGGACCAGCCATCGAACGCGAAATCCGAAATGAATTAAGTGAAAAGGCGCAAACGCAAGCCATCGCCATCTTCGGTGAGAACTTGAAGAACTTATTATTACAAGCGCCAATGAAAGGTCAAGTCATCTTAGGGCTCGACCCAGCGTACCGTACAGGATGTAAATTAGCGGTAATCGATGAAACAGGGAAAGTGCTTGGCAAGTCTGTGATTTACCCTCACGTAGGAGCTTCAGAAGCTAAACGTGCTCAAGCAGGCGGACAATTCCGTCGCATCGTGGAACAATATGGCGTAACACTGGTGGCGATTGGGAACGGAACGGCTAGCCGTGAATCTGAACAATTCGTGGCGGAACAGTTACGACAAATCCCTCGTAAAGTTGTTTATACCATCGTCAGCGAAGCAGGGGCATCAGTGTATTCTGCTAGCGATATCGCTCGCCTTGAATTCCCAGATTACCAAGTCGAAGAACGTTCAGCAGTCAGCATCGCTCGTCGCTTGCAAGACCCATTAGCCGAATTGGTTAAAATCGATCCAAAAGCCGTTGGAGTTGGACAATATCAACACGATGTGCCAGAAAAACAATTAGATGAGCAGTTAGACTTTGTCGTTGAAACAGCCGTAAACAAGGTTGGGGTCAACGTGAATACGGCAAGTGCCGCTCTCTTAGAGCACATTGCCGGATTAACGAAAACAACAGCAGCCAACGTGGTCGCTTTCCGTGACGAAAACGGTAAGTTCACAAACCGTACACAATTGAAGAAAGTACCTCGCTTAGGGCCAAAAGCTTACGAGCAAGCCGTTGGGTTCTTACGAATTATCGATGGAACGAATCCATTTGACGGCACTGACATTCACCCAGAGTCTTATGATGTTGCTAAAGCCATTTTGAAAAAAGCCAATGCTGAAAAATTAGCGCTTGGTTCACCAGAGTTGGAAGAAGCCCTTAAAGGACTGAATACGAAAGAATTGAAAGAAGAATTTGGCATCGGACAAGAAACGCTAGAATTAGTGCTGGATGGATTGTTGAAACCAGGACGTGACCCACGCGAAGAAGTTGCAGGCCAAATCTTACGTAGCGATGTCTTGAAGATGGAAGACTTACAAGTAGGAATGGAACTCGAAGGAACCGTTCGTAACGTAGTAGACTTCGGCGCGTTCGTGGATATCGGTGTGAAACAAGATGGCCTTGTGCATATTTCGAAATTGAAAAAAGGCTTCGTGAAACATCCAAGTGATGTCGTTGCGGTTGGGGATATCGTAACAGTGTGGGTGACGGAGCTTGACCTTAAGAAAGGTCGTGTCGGCCTCTCTATGATTGGACCGGAAAATAAATAAAAATGTAGAACGCTATTACTTCGTTCTGGTTGGAATCTTCATAGTAGCGACAATAGCTATATCGGTGAGCTATTGTTGCTACTATAGATTCCGTGCAGAACTCCGTAATAGCTTTTTTGTGCGCTGCTTTTGCTAGATGAAATGTAGCATTCTCTTTTAGTTGCATGCACACAAAAAAATACTAACAAAGTGGAAAGTAAAAAATAAGTAGTTGCATAAAGATGATTCCGCAAAGACTAACGGATTCTATAATCACAGTAACGCGATACGCATTAAAACGAATTAGGAGGTGTAGGAATTCATTCCGTACACCTCCTTTGAGGCTTTAAAGGTGAGAGACCTAGGGGCTCGAACCGGTGCAACGTTACCGTGATTATGAAGATATCCGATAGTCGAAGAGGAATCATCTGTCTATCGCAGCAAACTCTAAATTTTCAGTAAATTCCACTTGCATTAGTGGTATTTTTTTGTGGATGCAAGTATACTAAAAGAGTATATGCTTTGAGCATGGAATATAGAAAGGGGAGTGTGAGATGACTCAAAATCCTGCTTTAGTTCAGTTGACAGAAAATGCCAACCAAATTTATCAACTCATTTCAAAACAAAAAACACATCTTTGCTTGGCAAAATGCCCAGCATTCGAAGAAATTATCGATACACAATTATTCGGTTTATCGAAACAAGTGGATTTCGCAGTGTCCCTTGGATTAATTCACGCGAACGAAGGTCACAAAATTATGGCTGATTTAGAATACGCATTAAACGACATGTATACGCAAGTGTACGAAGAGTCGCGCCAAAATTAGAGGAGGCTTGACGTGTTAAACTTTCATGAAAAAATGAAGCACCTTCTCAATGTGGACCCGCTCATTATGGGGTTGTATTCGGTACTTTCGATTTTCGGACTCGTCATGATTTATAGTGCAAGTAGTTACTACGCTCTTGCCAATCAAGGGAATTCAGAAGCATTTATGGTGAAGCAGTTTGTCTTTATCGTCATCGGTATTTTGATGGCGCTTGGGATTTCCGTTCTTCCTGAGAAATTCTTGAAGGATCAAAAAGTGATGATGGGAGTCGCAGGAGTAATCTTTATCCTGCTAGTGATTGTATTATTTACACCCGGTGTAAACGGGGCGAAGAGTTGGATTAACTTGAAACTCTTTAGCTTACAACCGTCCGAATTGGTTAAACTATTTGTGATTTGGACATCGGCTTATATTTATAGTAAGAACGAACGTAGTAAACGTGATTGGAGATTCTATCTCATCCCAGCTGGAATTACGGCATTCTTCATCGGAATGGTTATGCTTCAGCCGGACTTAGGAACGTCCATCATTATTGCGGGAGTTGCCGTACTACTTGGCCTTATGACAGGTGTCTCAAACCGCGCGCTAGCTATTTGGGGCGTTGTCTTTGCTGGACTATATGGCCTCACGTATTTAGACGCTTCGATTTTTGAAAAATTCGGATTAAAAGCGTACCAATTAAGCCGTTTTACATCATTCCATAATCCGTGGAGCGATCCAACAGGTGCTGGTTATCAATCGATTCAAGGCTATCTTGGGTTATCCAGAGGTAGCTGGCTTGGAACAGGGTTATCGAATTCTGTTCAAAAAACGGGGTTCCTACCAGAAGCCCATACCGACTTTATTTTAGCGATTGTCGGAGAAGAGTTAGGATTTATTACAATCTTTATTCTCCTTCTTGCAATTTTTGGATTAATCATCGCGATTATTCGCAAAGGAAATAAATGTCGTAATCTTTTTGGAAAATATTTATGCTACGGTGTGGCGATTTTATTCTTGATTCAATCAGGAATTAATATTGGAGCACTCGTTGGGGTAGCGCCTTTAACAGGGGTGCCATTACCGCTAATCAGTTATGGTGGGTCGAGCTTCTTTGCATCCAGTGCCGGAATTGGTCTAGTACTATGGGCCATTCGACGTGATAAAGAAAGTCGCGAACAAACGCCGCCGCCAACAAGAGAAGGTCTTCCAGAAGAGGAAGAAGAAAAATTATCGAATTAAAAGCTATGTAGAAGGGAGAAACAATGGAGCAACAAGAAAGACAAGCACTCGTTGTTTGGTTGTATACATTGAAACCAATTAAACAGTTGAAGAAGTTTGGGAATATTCACTATATTTCGAAACGCTTAAAATACATCTATTTATATGTTGCTAAAGATGAAGCCGAAAGCGTCATGGAACGCTTATCGACATTCCACTTCGTTCGTAAAGTGGAGCCATCATTGCGACAAGAACTTCGAATGGATTTCACGCAGATTCTTCCTGAATTACGTGAGGAAATCGAAAAAGAAAAAGCAGAGAAAAAAGCTGCAGAACTATAATAGAAAAGAAGCCGTGCTCTCTAATGAGAACACGGCTTTTCATTTTATAATAGGAAGATTCCAAATATTATGGATAGAATTCCAAGAAGTGCGGCTACCTCTAAAAAGAGGAGTGTCGATGATGCGGTAAAGAGGGTGTGCTTCTTGTGCTCCTTATTCGGAGTGAAGCTCTTTAGAAAAAGAGTAAAGAAGTCGGTGCGACTTAAATACGCAAAAATACCGATCATTAAACAAACAAGTGCGCACATAAAAAGAGCGTTGCTAAGGGCAAGTAGACTAAAGGGGCCCGTCAGCGTTACATAGCCCATACATAATAATAGTAGGATTCCAGAAATGAGTCCTATTTTTTTATAGTCGAATGACATAAACTTCCTCCTTTTCATGTCGTTCTTTTCACTGTAGCAGAACTTTTGGCAATTCGCAACGACTAGGTTGATACTAATTAGTTGAAACTTTAATTCTTTAGATAGTATGATGAAACAGAATTAAGATATCGATGGAGGTGCAGAGTTGAAAAACTATTTAAAATATATCGGGAAACGTGTTTTCTACATGTTCCTAACTTTATTCCTGATTGCGACGATTACATTCTTTCTAATGAAACTATTACCTGGGTCTCCATATGCCAATGAAGAACAGTTAACGCAGGCACAACTAGAAATTATGAATGCCAAGTACGGCCTCGACAAGCCTGTATTTGTTCAATATTTGATTTATATTACTGGATTATTCCGTTTGGACTTTGGACAATCGTTCCAATATAACTCAACCGTCGCAAACCTGATTTTCTCTCGTGTAGGGCCAAGTTTCCAATTAGGGTTCCAAGCCTTAATCTTCGGGACAGTGGTAGGGTCGCTACTAGGGATGATTGCGGCCATGAAACAAAATACATGGGTGGACACACTCGCAACATTCTTTGCGATTATTGGACGTTCGGTACCGAGTTTCGTGTTTGCCGTTGTGCTTCAATTAATCTTTGGAGTGATTTTCCCAATTCTACCAATTGCGTTATGGAATCAAGGATTTATCTCTTCGATTCTTCCAACAATGGCACTTGCGATTTCACCAATTGCCGATTCGGCGCGTTTCGTTAGAACAGAAATGGTAGAAGTATTGCATTCCGATTATATTGAATTGGCGCGTGCGAAGGGCTTAAGCCGTTTCGAAGTCGCGTTCAAGCATGGATTTAGAAATGCGATTATTCCGTTGGTGACTATTCTTGGACCAATGCTCGTTGGACTCATGACAGGGTCGATGGTAATTGAAAACATCTTCGCGATTCCTGGGATTGGGGAACAGTTTGTAAAATCAATTTTAACGAATGACTACCCAACAATTATGGGAGTAACAATGCTTTATTCGGCATTACTCGTATTTGTGATTTAATTGTAGACTTGCTATACGGATGGATTGATCCTCGTATTCGTATTACTGATGAAGGAGGGGAAGCGTAATGGCAGAATTAACAGAAAAAGAGTTGTTCCAACGTGTGGATTTAACGCATAGTGCTGACCGTGAAAAAATCGCTGCACCTTCTCTCAACTTCTTACAAGATTCATGGAGACGATTGACGAAAAATAAAGGAGCCTTAGTATCGCTCTTTATTATTCTAGTGATTGTATTACTAGCAGTCTTAGCGCCGGTCCTTGCACCATTTGATCCATTGGAACAAAACACCGAATTTGCGAACTTACCAGCGCGTATTCCAGGTCTCTTCAACGGATACCGTAACGGCGTCGATGTGTATGCGCAACAAGGGGTTCCAGAAGGCGTAAACTTCTTCTTTGGAACGGATAACCTTGGTCGTGACTTATTCTCACGTGTGCTTTACGGGACACAAACATCGCTCATTATCGCTTTTGTGGCAGCGTTGTTTGATATTACGATTGGTGTGACTTACGGAATTATTTCTGGATGGTTCGGGGGACGTGTGGATACCGTGATGCAACGTTTCTTAGAAATCATCTCAGCGATTCCAAACTTAATTATTCTTGTATTAATGTTACTCGTGTTAAAACCAGGTCTCGTATCAATTATTATCGCGATTGGATTTACTAGCTGGGTAACAATGGCGCGTGTCGTTCGTGCACAAACTTTGAAACAAAAGAATTTAGAATACATTTTAGCGTCTCGTGCACTAGGACAAAGCTTCTGGAAGATTGCTTTTAAACACTTATTACCAAATATGGCAGGTTTAATCATCATTCAGACCATGTTCTCCATCCCATCAGCGATTTCTTTGAAGCCTTCTTAAGCTTCCTTGGAATCGGGATTCCAAGTCCGGATGCGTCTCTTGGAGCCCTTATTAATGGGGGGTACAAAACATTCCGTTTATATCCTCACTTGATGTGGTTCCCTTCAGGAGTGCTCTGTGTATTAATGATTAGCTTTAACTTATTGGCAGACGGTTTACGAGATGCCTTTGACCCGAAAATGAAAGACTAGGAGGATTCGAATGAGCGAAACTATTTTATCGATTGAAAACTTACGAATCCACTTCGAAACATTTGCGGGAGAAGTACAGGCGATTCGTGGAGTGAATCTGAAGTTAGAAAAAGGCGAAACACTTGCTCTTGTCGGTGAATCCGGCTCAGGGAAAAGTGTGACTGCCAAAAGTGTCATGAAACTATTATCGAATAATGCGGTCGTTAAAGAGGGAGCTATCATTTTTAAAGGTGAAAACATCCTCGAGAAGAGTGAACGTGATATGCAATCGATTCGTGGAAAGAAAATCGCCATGATTTTCCAAGACCCAATGACGTCACTCGACCCTACGATGAAGATTGGAAAACAAATTACAGAAGTGATTATAAAGCACGAGAAAGCCTCAAAAGAAGAAGCCGATAAACGTGCTGAAGAATTACTAGAGCTTGTAGGTATTCCAAATGCCAAAGAGCGTATGAAACAATATCCTCACCAATTCTCTGGTGGGCAACGTCAACGGATTGTCATCGCTATTGCCTTAGCATGTAATCCAGATGTGCTCATTGCTGATGAACCGACAACAGCGCTTGACGTAACGATTCAAGCACAAATTTTAGAGCTTTTAAAAGAACTGCAACAACAATTCCAAATGGCAATTATCTTTATCACGCATGACCTCGGTGTGGTGGCCAATGTCGCAGACCGTGTAGCCGTCATGTATGCCGGAAAAGTCGTTGAAGTCGGAACAGCGGATGAAGTATTTTACAATCCGCAACATCCATATACTTGGGGATTGCTTCGTTCAATGCCAACATTGCATACAGGAGATACGCTCTATGCGATTCCTGGAAGTCCACCAGACTTACTCGACCCACCAGTCGGAGATGCCTTTGCGCTTCGTAGTGATGTGGCGCTCGAGATTGACCGTGTGAAGGAACCGCCGATGTTTGAAGTGAGTCCAACACACTTTGCAGCAACATGGCTCTTGGATCCGCGTGCTCCAAAAGTACCTGTTCCAGAAGAAATCGTAAGAAGACGTAACCTCTTCTTTACAGAAGGAGGACAGGCGCATGACTAATTCAGAAGAAAGAAAAAAACTAGTTGAAGTAAACACTTAAAACAGTATTTTGGTTCGAAGAAAAATGTGGTGAAAGCCATCGATGACATTTCCTTTGATATTTTCGAAGGCGAAACATTTGGTCTTGTGGGGGAGTCTGGTTCAGGGAAATCAACGACGGGACGTGCCTTGCTTCGTTTATACAAACCAACTGAAGGCGAAATTCTCTTCGAAGGAAAAGATATTGCGAATTTGAAAAAAGGAAAAGAATTGCTCGAGTTTCGTAAAGAAGCGCAAATGATTTTCCAAGATCCTTATGCATCGCTCGATGGTCGTATGAAAGTACGTGATATTATCGCAGAAGGCATTGATATTCATGGCCTTGCGAAAACAGCAGAAGAACGCGATGCCATGGTGGATGAACTGCTTGAAACAGTAGGATTGAATAAAGAACATGCCAATCGTTATCCACATGAATTCTCAGGCGGTCAACGTCAACGGATTGGGATTGCTCGTGCTTTAGCCGTGAATCCAAAATTCATCGTCTGTGATGAAGCCATTTCAGCGCTAGACGTATCGATTCAAGCGCAAATCGTGAACTTACTCAAGAGATTACAAAAAGAAATCGGCCTTACGTATTTATTTATAGCCCATGACTTATCAATGGTGAAATACATCAGCGACCGTATTGCAGTGATGTATCGTGGTCGTATCGTGGAAATGGGTTCTGCGGACTGCGTGTATAATAACCCGCAGCATCCGTATACGAAAAGTCTGCTTTCAGCCATTCCTCTTCCAGACCCACGCGAAGAAAAGAATCGCAAACGTTTGGTGTATAAAGGGGAAGAGTTTAGCGAAGAAGCAAGTCTACAAGAGGTGGAGCCTGGGCATTTTGTTCTTCGTTAAGTAATAAGAAATCGCTAAGAAAATCGTACTTTTTATTGAAGGTATAGACATTTTCACAAGAATTCTGTAAAATAACAGTACTATCCACTTAGAGGATAGCCCGTACATGGTTGCGGAGAAGAGGATCTGCCCGAAATGGAGCAGTACCGAATATAGAACCTTAATGAGAAGGGAGAGAGAGTTATGTCAAATCAAGAAGTTTTTGATAAAGTAGCTCAACTAATTGCGAACCGCTTTAGCGTTGACGTAGAAACAGTAACGGAAGGCATGACATTCCAACAAGACTTAGGAGCAGATTCACTAGATGTTGTGGAATTAGTTATGGAATTAGAAGACGAATTTGGTGTTCAAATTTCTGACGAAGATGCAGAAAACATTACAACAATTGGAGATGCAGTGAGTTATATTGCAGCTCATCAATAAGAAAATGGGAAAGCCGGAACTAAAAACTTCCGGCTTTTTTGTCGTTCTCCTAGAAATGTTGATAGGATGGGGATGTTAAGAAATAAGAAGAATCGATTGTCCTTTGATTATAGACAGATGTTGTGTAATGTGCTTGAAATGCGATGATGAAGCGAATTTAGCAATTAAGAATAAATGAGATTTCGATAAAAAGATGATGAGAAAGTAAAATAAAGGTTGCAGTAAGATGGGAATGGGAGTAAAATTTAAGATATTCTATAACAAATCCAACTTGGAGGGAAACGCATGAACAAAAAAGCAATTGCTGGTTTATTAGGTGCTGCTTCTTTAGTAACATTAGCTGCATGTAATAACAACAAAGCGAACAACGCGGGTGGGGAGTCTGCTGCAACAGCATCAGAACGTAAATTCCCAACTGAAGTAACAAATGAAGGGACAGTCGTAAAAGGCGGAATCATCAACTATGCCATCGTGTCTTCATCACCATTTAAAGGGTTAATCCAACCATTACTATCGATTGATAATTCCGACGGTACATTAGAAGATTTGCATTTGCAAACTTATTCGAATTCGATGAAAACCAACGCATCAAAAAAGATGGCGGTATGATGGAATTCACTTTAGATAGAGAAAAGAAAACTGTAACATTAAAATTCCGTTCTAAAGACTACAAATGGTCAGATGGACAACCTTTAAATATTGATGACTATATCTTTACTTATGAATTTATCGGACGTAAAGACTATAACGGTGTTCGTTACGATGAAAATGCTGCAAACATCGTTGGTATGGAAGAATACCATGAAGGAAAAGCAGATAAAATTTCAGGTCTAGAAAAAGTGGATGACCAAACAGTTGTAATCCACTTGAAAGAAGTATATCCAGCTTTAGAAAAAGGTGGAAATGCGATTATGAGTAGTCTCTTACCAAAACATGTATTCAAAGATATGACTTATGACCAAGCAATCGCTTCAGATGCAGCTCGTACTAAAGTTGTTGGTAATGGACCATTCATCGTGGATAAAGTAGTTCCAGGGGAGTCTGTAACATTCAAGAAAAACCCATACTACTATAAAGGCGAACCTAAAGTGGATGGCTTAAAAGCTGACGTTGTATCTCCAGACTCAGTCGTTCAAGAAATGAAAGCTGGTAAATATGACTTCGCTACAATGCCTCCAGAACTATATGATACTTATAAAGATTTATCAAACATTACTTTAATTGGTAACATCACAAACAGTATTTCTTACATTGGTTTCAATATGGGACACTTTGACAAAGATAAAGGTGAACACGTATTTGAACCTGGTAAGAAGATGAGTGATCCAGCTTTACGTAAAGCAATCGCTTATGCATTAGATAATGACCAAGTAGCTAACGAAACTTACCAAGGGATACGTATCGCTGCGAACACATTATTATCGCCATTCTTTGGTGAAATTTATGCGGATAAATCAGAAATCCCAGGATTCACATACAACCCAGAAGAATCTAAGAAAATCTTAGCGGATGCAGGATACAAAGATACTGATGGCGACGGTTATGTAGAAGACAAAGAAGGAAAACCACTAACAATCACATTATTAGTGGCTACAGGTAGCCAAACAGATGATGCTGTCGTTCAACAATACGTTGAATGGTGGAAAAATGTTGGTCTACGTGTAGAGTTATTAAATGGCCGTGCATTAGAATTTAACGCATACGCTGAAAAACTAACGAAATACGCTGATGACTACGATATGTGGTTAGGTGGATTCACAATTGGTTACAACCCTGACCCAGATGGATTATACGGACCAATGGCTCGTTTCAACTTCTCACACTATGTGAACGATGAACACACTAAATTGATTAGTGAAATTGCTTCTGACGCTTCATTTGACCAAGCTAAACGTGTTGAGTTATTCAAACAATGGCAAAAATTCGTATTCGAAAATCCATTCCAAGTTCCACGTTTCAACGCTTACTCATTAACAGCAGTAAATAAACGTGTGAAACACGTGAATATTGCTCAAGGTAAAGAAACAGGATGGGAACAAGTAGAATTACTATCTGAAACTGGCGTTAAAGCTGAATAATTTAATAGTATTCCATTCAAAGGTCTCGCAACTGCGAGGCCTTTTTGTGTTATTTAGGCTCTTTGTCATATAGCGTTGATGATGAATATTAGGAAGGGATTAAGCAACTAATTGTTGATTAATTCCTTTGATATGTAGCGTAGCTTCTAGTATATTGTTCATATGGTCATCATCCTTTTGTATTAGGGTTAGGCGCTTTTAATATAATGGATGTTGGCCTTTTTGTATACACTAAAATAGGGTTGGTGGAAATTTTCCATCAACCCTAAAAATTATAGAACCTATTTTTTTAAATAATAAAAGTTAACTAAACGTTGATATTTAAAATATCAAACCTCATTTTTATCACCAATCACTATATTTATCTCTTGGATTTTTCCATAAAAAGAAATATAAAAAATCTCCTGTCCACAGAGCTAAAAACCCCATACGAAATTGATGACTAGAAAAAATTGAAGGATCGTAAAAAGAATAGATCAGAAACACAACTAATAAAAGCCCCATCAGTTTTGTTGCTTTTTTAAAGGCAAAAATTGCTTTTTTACCCATTACTGCCACCCCGCTGCTGTAATAGAAATTGCGAAGAGCGAAGGGTTTCCAGTTGCAAGAGCTGCCATTCCTCCAATCGCTGCATAATAGTAATTGAAGTCGAACCAAATTCCATCTTGAACATAAAACACTCCAGATTGCGCAACAATTCTAAAAACCCCGTCAACTACAGGGTGATTTACCAAAACTCCTGAAACAATCGCTTCTAAAGCTTGGATAATATAATTAATGGTATAAGCACTTAAATATACCCTTGCAAAATTCCAATAAAACTCAATATATGTGCCACCAACACTAAACATAGAAGCAGAAGCAGTTGTTACAGTTTTATTAGAATAATCCATTTTTTGTATTTCTCCAGAAAGAGAAATAGATTCATTAGCTCTAGCAATTTTCTTTAAAGCTAGCCTATTGATTTCTTCAGAATACGGATTGGCATTCAAAACATATCCATTAGGAGTTAATTCAACATAAGGTTCTATTTTTGCTTCTTCTTCTCTTGTTAATTGTCTTTCTTCTAATTTTGCGATTTCATAAGTTTCTTCATTTGCATAAACATTAGTAACTAAAGCGCTCATACCAACTGCGTTACCTAAAACCAAAAACGTAAACAACATTGCTATTCTCTTTATTGACTTTTTGAACATTGTAAAAACCTCCTTGATTTTTATTTTATTTTTATGTATATATTAATTTTACTCCTCATTTTTTGTTTTTGCTAGTCTTTTTTTTCATATTCAGTAGCGGTATAATTAATTTTTAGGGTACTAAATTAGGGGCTTACTCCTCCACTATAACCCCGAGCAAGCGTGCGACGCTTGACCCAACCTCTAGCAATTATAAAATTCCATTTTTTTAAATTTTACTTACGTGTCGTTTGTCAAAATCTAACAAAATAAAAAAAGAAAATAAGGGTAAATGAATGATGTTTACCCCCTTTACTGGGCACTTCACTAGTATAGGGGGCAATTTTATCTATAAAGAATGTTGAAAAGTTAATTTTCAGATAGTGGTATTAAAGAGCCTGATTGTGTTGACACGGCTGGAATAACAAACAGAAATATATTGAAAAGAGAAATATAAAATCTATGGAGATAAGTATAGATATGTAAATATGAATAAAAGCTATAGGATGGGATTTTTAATAATCTCTGTGGATTAATTACTTCATAACAACTGATTTGTACATAAATTTGACATCCGTTGTGTAGATAATACTAATTATATAAATTTAAAAAAAGTGTAAAAAAACGGAACTGATATCTTATTATAAATTTATAGTGGAGATAATATAACTATGAAATTAAAAAAATAATGTAGTTGCTTTTACGAAATACTATTTTATTTTTGATACTTTATTCTAGACATTTTAAAATAAAATAATATAATGAACATGAGAATTAAATCACAATGTTAAAGAGGCGATGGACCTATGCTTTTCGGAGAAGAATTTTTAAAGGAAATAATAGAGGAAATTTCTAACAAAAAAATGTAAGCGTTTTATATCTTATGGATCCTTGATGACCCGGTGAACTTGGTTACTATTACCTATTAAAGCTTTATTATGTGAATTAAGATTGTATAATAAAAAGAATTTTTGAAACAAAAATTTATGCAATTTCTAGGAGATGTTAATTATTTTGAAGATGAGTCTTCCTGTTTTACTGGATATGCATCTCTTGCTCTAGTGATTTCTGAAATAAATAAAGGAAAAGAAATTACTAAGTTAGAGAAAGAGATAGATAAGAAGGTGATGAGAAATATATATATTAATAAAAAAGAGACTTTTGAAGGAAATCTCGATGTCATTTATGGGAATGCAAATATTTTATTATATTGTATAAGTATGTTTGAAAGATATTCACTAGGGGAGCATCGTGATGCTGCAATATTATTATTGAAAAAAATAGAGTCATATCTAGAATCTGTTTTTGATAAAATTGATTATGTTTTAGGTTTAAATGAAAAAAATTATTCTAAAGGAAGAATAGGTTCGGCCCATGGGATATCAGGTGTCATTTCTATATTATTAATTGCTTATAAAAATGGTGTTTATACTTCAAAAACCAAGCAACTTATAAGAAAAATTATTAAATTTTTTTATTTGACACCCCAAAGTTAGATCAAATAATAAATAGTAATTTATCGTGGTGTCATGGTTATACAGGATTAATACATGCTATCTTATTGGCTAAAAAAATATTGGAATCGTATCAGATAAATATGATAAATATTTTTAACAATTATATTAATGTTCTAAGAGATGTTGAAAATAATGAAATATATGATAATCTTGGGCTCTGTCATGGATTAAGTGGCCTTCTTTTTGGAAATTTTTTTATATTTGAGAATATGTTAAATTTTTAAAACTGATAAATTTCAAGAAATAAAAGAAAAAAATAATCAATAGAATAAAATTGGAATGGAATAAAGATGTTTCTTTTTCAACCTGGAGATCCTGAAAGTATATTATTTGGACGACTAGGAGTATTGTTTATCGTTTTAATAAATGATGGGTATATATTTTTTGAAGACTCAATAGTATCAAGGTTGTTACTAAAAAAATGACGATGAGGTAATCTTATGAATAAAATTATTCGAACGGTTCATTATTTATTGAATATCTCAAAGTATCGTTTTTTCTTATCAGTTATTCTATCTTGTAGTAGAAGTTTGTTGCCATTAATTCAAATATATTTAATGCAGAAAATTGTTAATTTAATATCTGTTAATCAATCGTTATTAACTTCTAAAGAACTGTATAATTTAATATTAATTTATACATTTGCTTTAATTCTAGAACTAATTTGTGGAAAAAAATAGCAGAATACAATATTATGCATTTTAGAACGGAAATCGAACTAAGTTTTACTGAGGAAATATTAACGAAGGTTTGTTATTTAAGTTTATCTTCGTTTGAAGAGTCAGATGTTCAAAATAAGGTTCGGAGAATCTGCAGTTTTGGATCAAGTACAATCTATACTACACTTAATTTTTGTACTGGAGATAATTATTAATTCAATAGTATTATTTGTTTCAGTTATCTATGTTATAAAAAAATTGATACTAATTTGCTCTTCCCTTTATGTATAGTATCAGCGTATTCTTCATTAAAAATTTATAGATGTAAGTAAAAAAATTATGAAATTGATTTTTTTACAGACAGAACAAAGAAAAGAAAATTGGTATTTCAATTTTTTTGATAACGCAGAATAAATCTTTTAAGGAATTAAAAGTTTTTCGGCGGTGTTAACAAAATTATAAAGAAAATCAAATCAAATATAATGAAATTTTTTTAGTGATGAAAAGTATTTGTTTTTGGTATAGTCTTAAAAAAACGGGATTATGGCAAGTATATAATATTATAATTGTTATTTATGTATTAATTCGTTTTTCTTCAAACGGAAACTTTAATGTAGGAGATTTGTTAGCTACTATTCAAATTGTTAATAAATATTTAGGGGCTAGTCAAAGTATGTTGTCAAGTATTACTACATTTAACGAAAAAAAACTACTCTTAACAGAAGTGTTTGATTTTCTTGATTCACGAGAAGTAAATAGTCGAGATGATTTTAATCCTGAGTCGTTTAAAAAAATAAGTATAATTCATGGAAGTGTGAAATGTTCAGATACAATAATACTTGAAGAAATTCAACTCGATTTAGAAGAAGGAAATGTCTATTTTGTGGTAGGTGAAAATGGGGCAGGAAAAACTTCCTTAATTAAGTGTTTATGTGGGCTGTACGAATTAGAAAAAGGAACAATGTACTTAGATGATAGGGTAGTAAGAAAAAGTGAAGAATTATTGAATTATTGTTCGGTGCAGTTTCAAGATTTTACTGAATTAGAGATGGATGTTATTGATAATATATATTTTTCTGCCGAGGAGAAAGATAGTGTTGTAACTTCAACAGTTTTATGCCAAGTTGGTCTAAACACAAAAATTAATTCTTTACCTCAAAAGGAAAGAACTAGACTTGGGACATGGTTTTCTAATAGTGTTAATCTTTCGGGCGGGGAATGGCAAAGGTTAGCGATTGCTAGAGCTTTATCACGAGACGCAAAGATTTATTTGTTTGATGAACCAACATCGATGCAGGATTTATTCTCGAAAGAGAGAATAATAAAAATACTTCGTAAGCTTAGTAAAAATTCGATAGTAGTTATAATAAATCATAACATTGAAAATTTAAGACCAGAAGATAAAGTAATTTTTATATCAAATAAAATTGTAAATAATGTACAAGTTCATCAGCAATTAATAGAAGACAATCATGAATATGCAGAATTCGTAAGGAGGGGTTCGAATGAAAAAAATTCATGATGAATTTTTCTTTAGAAAATCGTTGTTTACACCGAGTATGTATTTTTCTTTCTCTGATAATATGATAATTGATAATAAAAAAATTTCAATTGGCTATTTATTTAAATTCACCTATTCTATACCAATCAATATTTATGGTGAAAGAAAAAAATTGAAAAAGTGAAGAAATATTACATAAATATTTTTTTCTAGGTGCTGTTTTAGAAATACTCCTTTTGGGTATTTTTCAGGAGTAGGTAAGGGAGAGTTTGGAGAAAAAAGATCAGAAGAAATTATTGCTACACCATATTTAAATGTTGATTCAAATTGGATAAACAAGATAGTGCAGCTGATTGAAAATGATTCTTTGGTTTTTTTAGTAAACTTTATGTTTATCATAATATTAATTTAATTCAGGAAGGCGAATATTATCATGTATTATGTCCGTTTATAACAAGCGGAGAACCACAATATAAAATTATTAAGCGAACGGATTTGTTGTCAAAAATAGTAGATGTAACGGAGAAACCAATTAAAATAGAGTTAATTGTTAATTTGTTACTTAAAAGTTATGAAAAAGAAGACGACGGCTTATTTAAAGAGAAATTAGAGTCTTATATAAAAAAATTATTAGCTGAAGGTTTTTTTGATTTCAACATTAAGAAATGAAACGTCATTTAAAAATCATTTGTCGATTTTAGTGAGAGAGTTAGAAAATATTGGTTTAAGTCAGCATGAATTATTTATTAAATTGTTAAATTTGGAAAAATTAATAAAATCATTTAATGAGGAAAATAATAAAACCTTGGGAAGTGTTAAACAAATTGACGTGCATGCGCAGTCATTATTGAATGAACAACCGATTTTGTTTACGGATACACTGTTTTCAGAAATACAGTTGCCTGTGGAATTTAAACACAATGTAGAGAGAACAAGTAATGTTATTGAGTTGTTTATGTTTAAAAACAATTATGATATTCCATACAACAATATCGTTAGTTTTATTCAAAAACGATATAGTGAATTTGATTTTATCCCACTCACCGAGCTTTTGTTTTCTGATTTTAGTCTTCAAGAATTAGATATACTACCAAAACAGAGTGAAGAAGATATTGAGTCTATCTTGGGAGACTTACAATTGCGTCTACAAAGAACACAATTAAGAAAAGAAAAAGAGCTTGTTTTGGAAGACGATTATATTGAATGGCTTTCTAAAAAAAGAAGAGAAAAGCTGGATATTAATTATGATTTGACTTTAAAATTTTATGAATTTAACGGAAAAGACATTGTTGAATTTGAAAATAGATTATCGGGGGGACAAGTGTGTTCATTAATGGGTAGATTCTTGTATTTATTTAATGATTCAAGAATAGTAGATTCGTATTTAAAAGAACGTTATAAGGATATAGTGGGATATTCTGTAGTTAATTCTATATCTCCTTCAAATAATCTTGGATTATCTATTCCTATATTTAAAAATAACATTTCAATTGATACTCAATCCAATGATACCGAATTATTTTTTAAGGATATTTCAGTAACTTTAGTAGATGGGTACATTACTTTAATTAATAATAAAACTCTAAAGAATGTTGGAGTTGGCCAATTAGACTCGCTAAATGTTTTTAAATATGGGAAGGATAAGTCAATTTTTATTTTTAATGAGTAACGAACTTGAAAATAGTAGTTTCTCTATATTTCATTTACTTGAAAAAAGATTCAATTTTTATATACCAAGAATTAGATATCGAAATATCATATTGGCACCTGCAAAGTTTGCTGTTAGTAAGCAGATACTAGGTATTGAAAGTTTATCATCATTTAATGAATTCAAATCTGCAGTAAATAAATGGAAAAAAGATTTTGATGTTCCACGTTTTATAAAGATTGAACTTGAAAAATGTGATGTTTGTATTAGACTTAGAAAATGAAATTGACTTAATTGAAATTTTTAAACAACTAAATAAAAGAGAATCTGAGAATATTCTTTGGGGAGAGGAATATTTTTGCGGAAAAGCGATTGAGAATATAACAGAAATGGAAAGTATAGATTATACATTTCATATACTTAACACAAATGAACGCTTAAGATCAGGGATAAAATATTTCCTGTTAAAAAGTAAACCTCATAAAATTGATAATAATACTTTTGTCGATGAAAATTTATTTAAGGAAGGAATATGTAAATAGAACACTAGATATAATCTATGAATTCGTTGAAAGTAGAGATTTTTAAATTTAAATTATTCTTTATAGTTTATAGTGATCCAAAAATTCCACTTGAGAATTCGATTCCAACTTAAAGATTGTTATGAATCTTTTTAAATTTGTAGAAGAATTAAAAACTATTTTTTTAAAGGATAGAATCAGTATTAGTCAAATAGTGATTGATGAGTTCTTTTCCAGAAATTAATCGTTATGGAGGAGAAAAATATAGTCCAATCGTTTATAATTATTTTTTTGTGAAGAAAGTAACTTAATTGCGGAGTTGAATAAGAAAAAAATATTCTGAAGTAGAGTATTTGAATATTATATTTGATGTTTTTGATATGTTGTCCGATGTATTTCAAATTAAAGAAGAGAAATTGATAAGAGTACTTCAAGAGTTACATGAACACAGAACGTTCGAAACTGTTAGAAATAATTTAAAGAAAATGTTAAATACTCGAAAATGTTATAGATTTCATGCGGAGCTTAAAATTGCGATTGGTAAATTGATGAAATACGCAAAGAATATTGAAGGGGAACCAGAAAAGATAATGACTTCAATGTTTCATATGTTAATCAATAGATTTAGTATTTTTGAAATCCCTTCAGAACAGGAGATTTATGCTTTGTACGAAAAAATCCTTATTAGAAGAAAGGCGATGCAACAAGATGGACAATATGAAATCTCTAAAAATTAATATTGAACAATTTTCATATACTCCATCTAATCCTATATTTTTAAAAAATAAGATTGAGATTGGGTTAGGTGAGATTGTTGGAATAGTAGCACCTAATGGGTATGGAAAAAGTACCCTAATGGATATCATAGCTGGAAATATTGTTTCTCCAAATTGTGAGATTCAGTATAGTGGGTTAAATGCGGGAATGAACATCAAGTATAAGGCTATTGTAACGAAATGCTTGAGCCGATGGATTTATATGAACAATTAACTGGTCGTGATCATATGGAGCTATTTGCATCCAGCTGGGGGAAGAAGGAAAAAGATATCATTCGAATTGAAGAACTACTCGGAATGAATAGCTATATCAAGAAGAAGGTAAGTGTATATTCCTTGGGAATGAGACAAAAGTTATGTTTAGCTTTATGTTTGATTAGTGGTGCGGAAGTGTACTTGTTTGATGAAGTTCTCAACGGTTTAGATCAAGAAAATGTTAAAAAGGTTGAATCTGTTATTTTTGATTTAAAGAATAACGGGAATATTGTGCTTTTAGCTTCCCATTTATTAGAAAATCTCGATGAATGCTATGACCGCGTACTTTTCTTGAAAGATGGTAAATTAGTCGATGTAAAAGCAGTTGATCTCAACCGTAATAAGAAATTGGTAGTAAAATTTATTGATGAGTTACATTTGAAACGTTATAAGAATCCGTATCAAGTAGAGTTGTTAGCAGACAATAAAATTGTTTTTTCTCCTCAAAATAATAGTGAAATAAAGATAATTTTGGATGGATTATTGGAAGAAAACTCTGGAGTCACTTCAATATCGTTGGGAAGAGAAAAAATCAGTATGATTTATAGAAGCCTGTACGGTTAGGGGTGGTTTTTATGCTTAGTTTCATATGGAAAATCATGTTTGATTGGAAAACTCTTTTAAAGAGAATGATGCTTTTTTTGATTATGGCGATTGTGATAATTCTTCCTAAAATTAAAACTGATGATGAAATTATGGAAGAATATCGAAATGGCGCAATGATGACTTTACAAATAAATAAACGGGTTGAAAATTTGGAAAAATCAGGGGAAGAGAAGGGAAAGGATTATCATCAATATTATGAGTTTATTCATAATGTTAATCTAGCTAATCAAAGTTTACTAGACAATAATCTAAGTGATTATTTAAAATATTTTAGAAATGCTGCTGAATATGGCGAAACAGTATATGAAAACTTTCCAGAATTTTTTGGGTACGGAAGTATTGCAATGGAAGTAGATAATGTTCCTTTTAAGACGGCTAAAGAGAATGTGAGGAGAATTTTCATTAGAGACTATCATAAATTGGATTTTTATAATTCCAAACTCAAAGAGTTGTCTTTTTCTGATGTGCTAAGAAGTGATTTTTATGAAATAATTGGCGAAAATAAATTGTTTTCTAATTTCTTTCTGATTTTATTTCTAATAGTAGTACTAATGATGGACCTTATTTTAAGTTTTGAGGTAAAAGATTCTGTTTGGAGAACTATACCTAAATCCTTTGTTTCGTATCAAATTAAGAAGAAATTGATTTCTACGTGTTTAGTATTTGGGGTGCAAGTTTTCGTATCGATACTTGTGTTTGTTATGTTACTTCTTACTAAGACTATCAATCCACACATAGTTCCATCAATTGTAATTTTTAGTATGAATAATGAAGCAACAAGTGTTTCAGTGTTCTACTTCATGATTCTTATTTTATTTATTGTATTCTTGTTAGATTTATTGTTTATTATGATGGCCACCATCCTATTTCAAATCACAAGATCTAAAATTTTTTCGTCATCTCTAATACTATTTGTACTTTTTTTAGAAAGAATGATGATTCACTCTTCAATATACAAACATTTTCCAGCGTTGAGTCCAATCTATTATATTGATACGGTGTCTGCTCTAAATGGAAATAAATCACTGATCTACAATTATCCTTTTAGTTATATGGATGCGTGCAAGAGCATATTTATGTATATTTGTTTGCTATTTATTTTGCTAATCTTAATCATTAAGCAACAAGATAGGAGATGTAAATATGGGAATAAGTAGATGGGTACATAAACTAATATACAAACCGACACTAATATTTTGTGGATTTGTCTTACTTTTGTTAAGTGGATTGTTTCTATTTGAATCAAGTGTCGGAACTGATGCTATATTTCTGAAAGAAGATTATCAAATTAAGGAAATAGTATTGCAAAATCTAACGGATATTGAAAATAGTGGAGAGACGATTAGCGATGAACTTAATGAACAAGTGCAACATTTCAACTTCGTAAGCAGTAATTTGTATATTGCGTACCGTAATGATAATTATTCCAAATTAAGAGAATTTAATAATCAGAGGGTTGAAAGTGTTGATAGCTTATTAAATGTATTGCCTGAAACAATGAGGGAAAGAATTGCGGCTCTAAAAGCAGGTGTAGAAAGTCTGCAAAAATAACGGATTATCTAATCGAACACAACATCAACCTTAAAAAGTATAACAAAGTAGCCCCGTTTTTGGAGATGGCCATAAGGCTGTTGCTTATTAGTGTTCTATTGTTAATAGGGGTAGTACTTATTAACAGAGAAATGGAGATAAATGATAGAAAAGAGAAACTTTATAGAGTAATCCCAGTATCTTCTAATAAAATTAATCAGAGTAGACTGTGGAATTATCTCTCACATTTATTCTTAATACCATCTGGTTTCTATATTTTATTACTTGAATTGTTTTGCAGAGTGTTATTACAAGAATCCATATTTGTAATACCTATTACTGTTTTTAGCAAAATTCAAGGAAGTTGGGAAATTATTTCGCTGAAGGAAATTGTTATTCCTATGATTGTATATCAATCTATTGTAATAGTAATAATTTTTTATGGTTTAACTAAGATAAAGATTGTAAAGAAATCGTTAATAACCAATGTTATAGAGTTAGGATATTTTCTTTCAATTATTAATACAAGTGAGTGGATCAACTATTTGCCAACTAGTTGGATTTCGTTTTATCATTTTCTGACATTTTTTAAAATGTAAAATATTATGATAAAGAAAGGAGGGAAATAAAATGGATGATCTTTTCAACTTGGAAATTAAAATTTCCGAAGGAGAACGCCCAACAGCTGAACCAAGCACAAGATTTTATTGTAATTCACTTACACCAGTACCGACAGGTTCCTGCAGTGAATACTGCCCATCTGCCTACAAGGTTTGTACTTATCCAAGGAGTAAAACGTGTATGATTACAGCGAATAATAAAGAAGGCAAATAGAAGTCTATGTATGTTGAGTAGTAGATTTTGAATTTGTTTTAGGCGTCGAATTATTAAAGTAGAGAACTCAGAACTTTGAGCTCTCTACTTTTTAATATGACTGGAGATTTTTACGGATTTATAATAAATGTATTTTTTTTTAATTTTACTGAGTGCCTGACTGTTGGATATAATAATTAACATAACAAAATAATTTTTTATATTTTACTTGCAAAAAATTAAAATTATGTTAGAATTAACACCAAGTATTAATTTGTCAGACAATTCAACATACAAAGAAAGTTGAATCGGGTGTCTGAGAGTGGAGGAAATATGAAAAAGAAGAGTTTAGTATTCTTATCAGCTGCAGCAGCGCTAACATTAGCAGCATGTGGTTCAGCAAACAACAGTAACACTTCATCAGAAGCATCAAAAGCTTCTTCAAAATCAAAATTTAACTCAGAAGTGACACATGAAGGAACAGCTATCAAAGGCGGTACATTAAAATACGCACTTGTAGCAGCTTCACCATTCAGTGGGATCTTCATCGACGAATTAGCATCAAACTCAACTGACTCAACAATTGCGAGCCAAGTGGATCAATCAATGTTCGAATACGATGAAAACCGTAAATTAACAAACACTGGTTTAGCTTCTATCGAATTAGATGTTGAAGGAAACAGCAACAATTACTTTAAACGCGAAAGACTACAAATGGTCAGACGGACAACCATTTACAATCGATGACTATATCTTCGCTATCGAAGCGATCGGTAACAAAGATTACACAGGTTCTCGTTACAACGACCGTTACACAAACATCGTAGGGATGAAAGATTTCCACGAAGGTAAATCAGATAAAATCTCTGGTGTTGAAAAAGTGGATGACTACACAGTGAAACTTCACTTTGAAAAAATGTTACCATCAATGCAATTAGCAGGTGGTGCAATTCCAGCATACACAATGCCAAAACACATCTTTAAAGATATCCCTGTAAAAGAATGGGAACAAAGCGAATACGTTCGTGGTTCTAAAGTAGTAGGTCTTGGTGCCTTCACAATTGAATCAGTAGTTGCAGGGGAATCTGTAACATTGAAAGCGAACGAATACTACTACAAAGGTCGTCCAAAATTAGATAAAATAGTAATGCAAGTTGTATCACCAGATGCAATCGTTTCAGAAATGAAAGCTGGTAACTACGATATTGCTACAATGCCAAGTGCACAATACGAAGCGTTTAAAGATCTAACAAACGTAACTTACGTAAGTACATTCGCGCCTTCTTATGAATATATCGCGTTCCACTTAGGTAAATATGACAAGACTCAAGGTAAAAACGTAACAGATCCAAATGCGAAAATGGCTGATGTAAACTTACGTCAAGCGATGGGTTATGCATTAGATATCGACGCAGCTGGTGAAAACTTATATAACGGATTAAACTATGGTACAAACTCAATCATCTTACCATTCTTCAAAGACGTATATAACAAAGAACAAGAAGGGTTCACTTACAATCCAGAAAAAGCGAAACAATTATTAGATGAAGCTGGATATAAAGACGTAGACGGCGACGGACTTCGTGAAAACAAAGATGGTTCTAAATTACAAATCAACTTTGCTGCACGTACTCGTGATGCTGCCAACGAATCATTAGTTCAACAATACTTACTATGGTGGAAAGAAATTGGATTAGACGTACAACTTTACACAGGTCGTACAATTGAATCTAATAACTTCTACGAAAAAATCCAAGCAGATGATCCAGAAATCGATGTATTCTCTGGAGGTTGGGGTGTTGGTTATGATCCAAACCCAGCGAACTTATTCGGTGAAACTGCTAAGTTCAACTTCTCTCGTTATGTAAACGAAGAAGGTACTAACATCATCAAGAAATTGCTTCTACAGAAGCATTTGATGAAGCTAAGAACGTAGAATTCTACAAAGAATGGCAAGCATACGCTAAAGATAAAGCGTTCATTATTCCAACTTTAGTAGGGGACAGCGTAACAGCGGTTAACAAACGTGTGAAATACTATGACACTTCAATCGCAACTAAAGATTCAAAAGCACAATTATACCAATTAGAAGTAACTTCTGATACACCAGCTAAATAATAAATTCAAAAAGCCTAGGAGGATTCCTAGGCTTTTTCATTATGAAAAAACTTTCCAAAAATGAGAAATAAATTATGAAAATTAAAAAAAGATTAGAAATAGTATTGCAATTATTAAAAAGTTGGAGTATGATAAGTCCAACATAAATTTATGGATACACTCAAAAGCCTTAAAATAAAAGAATGGAGACTGATTATGATGAAAAAGAGAAATGTGATGATTCTGTTTTCTGCAACGGTTGCGCTAACGTTAGCAGCATGTGGTAGTAAAGAACAATCATCTTCAACAAGTAGCAATGCCGCAAAAACGAAATACGCTTCTGAAGTCACTCACGATGGAACTCCAATTAAAGGTGGAACATTAAAATACGCGATTGTATCTTCGTCACCTTTCTCTGGTATTTTTGCGGATGAGTTATCTGCGGATACAAACGACTCAACGATTGGTGGTTTGGTTGATGAAAGTATGTTTGAATACGATGAGAATCGTAAGTTAACAAATACAGGTCTTGCAAGTATTGAATTTGATGTTGAAAATAAAACAGCAACCGTTACATTAAACTCGAAAGACTATAAATGGTCTGACGGCCAACCTGTAACGATCGACGACTACATCTTCGCATACCAAGCCATCGGTAATAAAGACTACACAGGTGTTCGTTACGATGATGATTATAAAAATGTAGTTGGTATGGAAGAATATCACGATGGAAAAGCAGATAGCGTTTCTGGTCTTGAAAAAGTGAATGATTACACTGTAAAAATTCACTTCAAAGAAATGAGTCCTTCAATGCAACTAGCAGGTGGTTCTGTGTGTGCATATATCATGCCAAAACACATCTTCAAGATATCCCTGAAGCTGAATGGGAAAAAAGTGATTATGTTCGTGGAACAAAATTCGTTGGTTTAGGTCAATTCAAGATTGAATCAATTGTCGCAGGAGAATCTGTGACATTAGTTCCAAACGAACACTACTATAAAGGTGTAGCAAAAGTTGATAAAGTCGTAATGGAAGTTGTATCTCCAGATAACATCGTTTCAGAAATGAAGGCTGGGAACTACGATATCGCAACTATGCCAAACTCACAATACGAAGCATACAAAGATTTAACAAACGTAACACTAATCAGTTCTGAAGCGTCAGCGTATGAATATATCGGTTTCCACTTAGGAAAATATGACAAAGAAGCTGGTAAAAACGTAACAGATCCAAATGCGAAAATGGCTGATGTAAACCTTCGTCAGGCAATGGCATACGCGCTCGATATTGATGCGGCAGGTCAAAACTTATATAACGGCTTGCAACATTCTTCAAACTCAATCATCATTCCGTTCTTTAACGATATTTATAACAAAGAACAAGAAGGATTCACTTATAACCCAGAAAAAGCAAAACAATTGCTAGATGAAGCGGGATATAAAGACGTTGATGGTGACGGAATCCGTGAAAACAAAGATGGTTCTAAATTGACCATTAACTTCGCTGCACGTACTCGTGATGAAGCGAATGAATCACTTGTTCAACAATACTTGAACTGGTGGAAAGAAATCGGATTGAATGTTCAATTGTATACTGGACGTACAATCGAATTGAACTCATTCTATGATAAAGTTCAAGCGGACGACCCAGAAATTGATGTATTCGCGGGCGGTTGGTCTACTGGTTACGATCCAACCCATCAGGATTATTTGGTGAAACAGCACAATTCAACTTCGAACGTTATGTAGATGCTGAAGGAACTGCCATCATGGATAAAATTAGTTCAACAGAATCATTTGATTCAGCTAAAAACGTTGAGTTCTATAAAGAATGGCAAAAATACGTTCACGATAAAGCATTTATCTTCCCAACGTTAGTCGGAGAATCTATTACAGCAGTAAACAAACGTGTGAAATACTACGATGTTAACTTGGGTAGCCAAAAATCAGCGCTCTATCAAGTTGAATTAACAAGTGACACTGCTGCTAAATAAGAATTGAATGGAGACGAGCTTCGGTTCGTCTCTTTTTGTTTGCACAAAATCCATAAAACCAATGAAAACGCATTAATGACGGTATTTTAGTGAAATTTGAATTTTAAATTAAAATAACATGAGAAAAGTTAATTTTTTGCTCATAAATAATGGTAATCACGCAGAATTCATGGTAAACTAAAAATACGCTGTATCTGCGCTCGAATTGTCATACAATTTGCAATCAGAGAGCATGCAACGTATAATAGAAACGTTGTTTTATTATTTTATATATTGAAATAGTTAACCAAAGAAAATAAGGAGGAATCGGATTTGACAATTGATAAGCCACTATTAGAAATCAATAACTTACACGTTGGTTTCCGTATCAAAGATGATTTTTATGATGCAGTAGATAATGTGTCATTAACATTAGAAAAGAATGAAATTTTGGCCATCGTTGGGGAATCAGGATGTGGGAAATCTACATTAGCGACAACCATCATGGGCTTACACAACAAAAATAACACAAAGATTACAGGGGACATCATTTATAACGATGTGAACTTAGTAAACTTAAACGAAGCGTTATATAACAAAATTCGCGGAAATGATATCGGTATGATCTTCCAAGATCCATTGGCTTCATTAAATCCATTAATGACAATTGGTGCTCAAATCGACGAAGCTCTTTATTATCATACAGACTTAAATGAAAAAGAACGTACTGAACGCGTACTTGAATTGTTAGGACAAGTAGGGATTCCAAATCCACAACGTACTTACAAACAATACCCACACGAATTATCAGGTGGGATGCGTCAACGTGTGGTTATCGCGATTGCTTTATCATGTAAACCACCAATCATCATTGCCGATGAACCAACAACTGCCTTAGACGTAACCATCCAAGCGCAAATCTTAGACTTATTAAATGATATCCAGAAAGAAACAGAATCAGGTATCATCTTAATCACTCACGACCTTGGGGTAGTAGCAGAAACTGCGGACCGTGTAGCCGTGATGTATGCTGGACAATTTGTGGAAATAGCACCTGTTGAGGAGTTATTTACAAATCCACAACATCCTTATACACGTTCATTACTACAATCAATCCCACAAGCGGGAGCAGAAGGCGAAGAATTACACGTGATCCAAGGAACAGTGCCACCATTACCAAAATTACCACGTAAAGGTTGCCGTTTCGCACCACGTATTCCATGGATTTCAGCGGACGCTCACGAAGAGGATCCAACACTTCATGAAGTTGGACCAAACCACTTCGTTCGTTGTACATGTTATAAACATTTCCATTTTGAAGGGGAGGAAGCATAATGAGCGGTTTTGTAACCATTGAAGATTTAAAAGTTCACTATCCGATTCGTAGTGGCTTCTTTAACCGAGTAACGGATCATGTGTATGCGGTAGACGGAGTATCACTTGAAATCGAAGAAGGAAAAACTTACGGTCTTGTTGGAGAATCAGGTTCTGGTAAATCAACAATCGGAAAATCGATTATTGGTCTAGAACACGTAACAAGCGGTAAAGTGATTTACGAAGGAGAAGACGTAACAAACAAAGCACGTCGTCGTACTTCAGACTACAACCGTAACGTACAAATGATCTTCCAAGATTCACTATCAAGTTTTAACCCTAAAAAACGTATTTTAGATATCGTAGCTGAGCCATTAAGAAACTTCGAACGTTTATCTCCAGATGAAGAGAGAAAACGCGTGATTGAATTAATGGAAATCATCGGATTATCTGAAGAAGCATTATTAAAATATCCACACCAGTTCTCAGGTGGTCAAAGACAACGTATCGGTGTTGCTCGTGCCTTAGCAAGTAACCCTCGTTTAATCATCGCCGACGAACCAGTATCAGCGTTAGACTTATCTGTACAAGCGCAAGTGTTAAACTACATGAAACGCATCCAAGACGAGTTCAACTTAAGTTACTTATTCATTTCCCATGACCTTGGGGTTGTGAAACATATGTGTGATGAATTGTTCATCATGTACCGTGGACGTTTCGTTGAAACAGGGAAATCGGAAGATATTTACGCGAACCCACAACATATCTATACTAAACGTCTATTGTCTGCGATTCCGGTTATCGATCCAGAAAACCGTGAAGCAAACAAACTACGTCGTAAAGAAGCTGAGAAATTCTACCAAGAAAATCAAAAACTTTACTACGATGAAAACGGTCGTGTGTTTGATTTACAAAAAATCTCTGACTCACACTTTGTTGCATTAAATCCAAAAGGAGGAAAATAATTATGTGGAAAACCATTTTACGTCGTGTGTTATTAATGTTGCCACAAATCTTCATCCTTAGTGTGCTAGCATTCTTAATCGCGAAGATGATGCCAGGGGATCCATTTACAGGTTTAATTACTCCAGAAACGGATCCAAATACAATTGAAGCTTTACGTGTGAAAGCCGGATTCTATGATCCACTTCCTGTTCAATATTGGAACTGGATTTCAAAAGCATTCCGCGGAGACTTCGGTCAAAGTTATACTTACAAATATGAAGTAACAAAATTAATCGGTGAACGTATTGGTAACACAGTATGGTTATCATTATTAACATTGATTTTAACTTACTTAATTGCATTACCATTAGGGATGATTGCAGGTCGTTTCCAAAACTCATGGGCTGACAAAGCAATCGTAGTATATACATTTATTACTTACTCAATCCCAGTATTCGTATTCGCGTTAGTTCTATTATGGTTATTTGGTTATACATTAGGTTGGTTCCCAACTCGTGGATCTGTCGATTCAGATGTAGTTGCCGGAACACTTGGCTATTATATAAACAAATTCCATCACATGATTTTACCAGCGTTTACGATGGCGATTCTTTCAACTACTGGTACGATTCAATACTTACGTACTGGGGTTATCGATGCGAAGAGCCAAGACTACGTTCGTACAGCACGTGCGAAAGGGGTTCCTGAAAATGTTGTGTTCAACCGCCACATCTTCCGTAACTCAATCTTACCAATCGCAGCCTTCTTAGGATATGAATTCACTGGTTTAATCGGTGGTTCAGTGTTCATTGAAAACATCTTCTCATATCCTGGAATGGGGAACTTATTCGTAACATCAATCACAGGACGTGACTACTCAGTAATCTTAGCGTTACTATTACTCTTCGGTACAGCGACTCTTCTAGGTACGCTATTATCTGATATTATCATGAGTATTGTAGACCCACGTGTTCGTGTACAATAATAAAAGGAGGAGTAGCAAATGGAGCAAATAATGTAAATACAGTTGAAGAAACTGTCGTTGAAGAAAGCACCGTATCTACACCGCCTGCTGGTTTTCAGGTTATTGTACGGGAGTTTTTAAAAGATAAAATAGCGCTTTTCGCGTTAATCTTACTAGCGTTGATTTTCTTAATCATCTTTATCGGACCATACTTCATCGACCAAGAAGCTGCTTTAAAAGTAAATATCTTAGGTCGTTATAAAGCCCCATCAAATGCTCACTTGTTAGGGACTGACGAAAGTGGTCGTGACGTTTTAGCCCTATTAATTATCGGGGCTCGTAACTCAGTAGTAATCGGTTTCTCAGTTACAATCTTGACATGTATTGTTGGTATCATCGTTGGATTGATTTCTGGTTACTACGGTAAATGGGTGGACACAACTTTAATGCGTATCGTTGACTTTATCATGATCTTACCAACATTGATGATCATCATCGTGTTCGTAACAGTGATTCCAAACTACACAATGTTCCACTTCGTATTTATCATGACAGCCTTCTATTGGGTTGGTTCTGCTCGTTTATTCAGAACACGTACTCTTCAAGAAGCAAGCTTAGACTATGTAAATGCATCTAAAACTTTAGGTTCAAGTGATATCCGTATCATGTTCCGTGAAATCTTGCCAAACTTAAGTTCATTAATTATCGTTAACTTAATCTTACGTTTAGCAGGGAACATCGGTATTGAAACAGGGTTAACTTACTTAGGTTTCGGTTTACCATTTACAACACCATCACTTGGTACATTAATTTCTGCAGCGAAAAATGCGGACATCATCGAAAACAAATTATGGGTTTGGTTACCAGCCACAATCTTAATCTTAATCATGATGTTATGTATCAACTATGTTGGTCAAGCCCTACAACGTGCAGCGGACTCTCGCCAACGTTTAGGTTAATCATAAATTTGCAAAAGAGATTGAAGGAAACTTCAGTCTCTTTTTTTGTGCAGAAAAAGCCAAATAGAAAAATTTTTCGTATCTAATAGAGAAGAAAAGTGTAGGATTTCGGTGTTTGGTTGTGAAATAGGAGGGAATCTAGTAAAATAGAGGTTACAAATGGCGAAAGGGGTGGCCACGATGTACGTAAGTGAATCATTTGAAACAGTGTTAAAGAACCGTGAATTGAAACTGGATAAGAAAGATTTAGGCGATGGTGGAATCGCGTTTCTTGGCCTCTATTCAGAAGGAGAAGGCGAGTTTCCGTTTAGCGTCGTATTTGATGATAGCCAGGACCGTACAGATTACCAGATTACTTATGAAGGAATCGGGAATGGAAGAGACTTTGGCTTAGATTTATTCGAGGTGCTCTATTCCATTAATCGATTGAACCAAGAGTTAGTGGCATATTATACGCTACTCGTTGATTCAGACGGCGAGCTCTTTATTCGCTATGTGGGGAGAGTAACTCCATTTGAGACCTTTACGCTGTATGAATTACTCGTGATTGGTTCAAAAATTGCCTTAGAAGTACGTAGAACATTATTAGAGTTAAAGGATGAGAAAGATATTTAAGAAGTATTCCCATTTGATAAAGCCATTCGACATTATTATTGTGCTCGTGTTATTGGCACTATCATTTTTACCAAATGCCATCTTTGCTTATCAACAAGCAACGAGAAAAGAAGAAGTAAAAATTTACGCGATTCTCACAATTGATGGGGAAGAAATTGAGCGTTTTGAACTCAGTGAAAATACACCACATGATGAGTTCATCTACTTCCCGCATGACGATCAATATAATATTATTGAAATCGATGGAACGCGTATCCGTGACAAGGAGGATAATAGTCCAGACCAAATCGCGGTGCAAACAGGTTGGATTTCCCAGCCGGGTCAGACAAGTATTTGCTTGCCACATGGGCTGATGATTGAGATTGTCTCAACCGAGCCTGCTACTAGTGATAATGACACCATTATCCCGTTATAAAGCAATGGAAAGTTCGCTACAGTTGTAGCGGACTTTTTTCGTTCCCGCGACTGTTTCCCTTCCAAGGAGGAGAGCATTTTACCAGTAGCCTTTAAGCTGCGCCAAATTACCTAAAATCACACAGCGCATTTATTATTCCATATTCTTTCGTGTATTTATAGAAATGAGAGCACTACTGCATAAGAATTTCTCTTTGAACTAGACGATGAGGAGAATCAAGCGGATTTTATAATAGCAGTAATGGGGAATAGCATTCAAATTGAATTACGTACTCTTGAAAATTTATTTTCTAGAGTACGTTTGAATCTTGAAAGAGCTTGAGACCATGGCTCAAGCCGGTGCCCCATTACAGCTATTATAAAAAAATCCGCAAGGATTCGATTCATCGTCACATCCCTAACCCTGAAGAAGCACTAAAAGAAATCCTTCAAGCCGTTGTTGCACTTATTATTTTATAAAAAACTCACGAAAAAGCGCTGGAATATGGTATTATAGTGGAATAAGGAGGAATGCACTGTGCGAATTATTTCAGGAGAATTTGGCGGAAGACGGTTAAAGGCAGTACCGGGCCAAAATACTCGTCCGACGACTGACAAGATAAAAGAATCGCTCTTCAATATTCTTGGCGGTTATTTTGACGGAGGAGTCATGCTCGACATGTACAGCGGAAGCGGAGCCGTTGCCATCGAGGCCGTCTCTCGTGGGATGGACCGTGCGTTTCTATTCGAGAACAATCGCCTTGCACAAAAGACGATTGAGCAAAATATCGAGATTACAAAATCACCCGAGCAATTTCATTTAAAACGACAAAACGTCAAACAAGGACTCAAAACGATTGCGAGTGACCCAGCGTTTGAACCGTTTGAGTTGGTCTTTATGGACCCGCCGTATCGCTTGCAAGAAATTGTAAAGGATATTGAGCAGTTGCAAGAGTTGAATCTTGTTTCTCCAGATTGCGTGATTGTCTGCGAGGTGGATAAGGAAGTGCAACTTCCAGAGCGAATTTTAGAATTTGAGCAATATAAGCGCGTGGAGTACGGGATTACAGCATTAGTGTTTTTCGACCGTGCGACTAGCGAAGAGGAGGCTTAAGATGAGAAAAGCGGTAGTAGCAGGAAGCTTCGATCCGATTACGAATGGGCATTTGGATATTATCGAGCGAAGCAGTGAACTTTTCGATGAAGTCATTGTGGTTTTATCGCATAATGTTCAGAAAAATTATTTATTTTCTTTGGACGAGCGAAAATCACTGGTTGAAAAGGTGATTGCGCATGTACCCAATGCCAGAGTGGTCGCCGTAAGCGGAGGTTTAACCGTAGAGGCAGCGGCACAATTAGGAGCGAGCGTTCTAGTACGTGGCGTTCGAAATGCGACTGACTTTGAATATGAAGCAACTCTTGCATCTCATAACCGTGTTCAAAACGGAGAAGTCGAAACGGTATTACTCCTCAGCAAGGAAGAGTACCGATTTGTAAGTTCGTCGATGATGAAGGAATTGGCTCGTTTTGGAGGAGACGTAACGCCGTTTGTTCCAAGTGTGGTGGCCGATGCCTTACAAGAAAAATACAAAGATGCGCCTGAACGCACAATAAAAATGGATGAGGAGATAACAGATGTCAAAGGTTAAGAAGATTATTATTGCAGCCTTAATTTTCGTTGTATTAGCGATTGTAGCGATGATTCCAATCCCGTATGTGATTGAATCGCCAGGGACTGCAGAAGAAGTATCCCAATTTTTAACGATTAGTGGAGCAAAAGATGAGGACCCAGGATCACTCCGGGTGCTGACGGTATATGTCGAGCAGGCGACCGTTTTAACGTACTTTAAGAAGTTCTTGAAGCACCACGAAATGGTTCCGGCTGAAGAAGTATTCGGGGATTATACTCCAGAAGAATTCGATGCCCTGCAAGATTTCAGTATGCGCAATGCACGTTCAAAAGCGGTTCGAGTAGCCTTTGAAGCGGCTGGGAAAACGGTCGAGCGACATGTAAATGGTATTTTCGTCACACGCGTGGACCAAAGTTCGGATTTCCGTGACAAGTTAAAAGTCGGAGATATTATCGAAACGATTGATGGAAAGAGCCCAGGCAATACCGATGAGAGTTTTGAAGACTTAAAAGACTATTTAGCAGGACTTGAACCAGGACATACGCTAGTTCTTCAAGTGAAACGTGATGATGAAACAATGACGATCAGCGCGAAGTTGAAAATGAATAGCCGTACTGGTGGTATCCGTCTTGGATTTGGCGGGGAAGTGGATGAAGATGTGACTTCTGACCCATCCGTTGAATTCGACGCACATGGCGTAAGTGGCCCTTCAGGTGGTTTGATGTTCACGCTTGAAATCTACAACCAAATTACGAATAGTCATTTGAAAAACGGACATAACATTGCCGGAACAGGAACGATTGAATTAGACGGAACGGTTGGACGTATCGGTGGAATTGATAAGAAATTAGTGGCTGCGATTGAAGCGGGTGCGACAGTTTTCTTAGCCCCAGACGATGAAATCACGGACGAAATGCGTGCACGTTATCCAGATATTAAATCGAACTACGAAGAAGTCAAAGAAGCGGCTGCGAAGTTAGGCACAGATATTAAAATTTATCCTGTGAAGACTTTGGATGAAGCTATTGAAATTCTAAAAAATCTATAGCCAATGAGTCATTTTTCTCATATCTTTAATTGGAGAAATCTTTTTAAGGAGTGAGAGGAATGGCTTTTTTTGATGAGTGGAAAGAAAAATGGGAGTCGTGGAGCCAGGCAGTCAAAGGCGCGGTCATTGGTGGAGTGCTTCTTTTATTAGTGGGAGTCGGAGGGTTGTTGCCTAAAAAAGAAGAAGCTGTGGAAGAAAGTGAAGCGTTGGTAACGACGGTGTTGGCGGAGAAAACGGAAGAAAATACGACGCTAGAAGCGGTCATTTTCGTTGATATTAAAGGAGAAGTGAAAAAGCCGGGAGTCTATCAGATGAAGGTTGGTGACCGGGTGAAAGACGCGCTCGATGCCGCGGGAGGATTGACGGCGGAGGCAGATAGCCAGAAAGTGAACTTGGCGCAAAGAGTAGAAGACCAGATGGTGATTGTTGTACCCAAAGTTGGAGAAGAAGCTGAGGCAATTCCAGCAGGTGCCACGAGTAAAGAGGTATCCAAAGAAGGAAAAGTGAATATTAATACAGCAACGGTGGAAGAATTGAAGACATTGAAGGGTGTCGGCGAGAAAAAGGCCGAGGCAATTATCGAATACCGAAAGAAGAATGGTTCGTTTAAGACGAAGGAAGATTTGATGAAAGTCCGCGGTATTGGCAAGAAGCTCTTCGAGTCCTTTGAGGAAAGGATTGTGACGCAATGAGTTACTGGATACTAGCAGTGCTCGTGGCGTCTGGCATCGTTGTGTTTGAAGGGATAGTCGCGTGGTGGATTGTCCCTTTATTCATGGTTGCCGTGGCGTGGAAACGGGGGCACGAGGCATGGAAAAGAGTAGTCGGTGTCGTGCTATGTATAGCGGTAGGGCTGCGGTTGTTTTTGTATGTACAAGAAGTGACTCAACCTGCTTTTACGGTCGATGATGCGATAACTGGGCAACTCGTGTTAAATCCAAACCAGTTGAAGGTGAACGGGGATTTAGTTACGGGAACGGCCACGCTGGAAGCTGGAAGGAAGCACGAGAAAGTCTTTTTCTATTATGTACTCGAGTCGGAATCCGAGCAACGAGCCTTCTTGCAGTTGCATGAAGTAGTCCGCGTTTCGGTTGAAGGGACTATTGAAGAAATTGAGTATGCGCGCAATAAAGGGAATTTCGATGCGAAAAATTACTATTTGAGTCTTGGTGTGCTTCATGCCTTAAAAGTCGAGCGAATAAATTCTAGTATGAAGTCCGTCCCAGATTTCTGGAGCTATGTGGAGCATCTGCGGTCTCAGTTGTTGCGAGTTGTAAGAACTCAAAAAGACAGCCGCATCAAACAATATACAGGAACCTTACTCTTGGCGGACCGAACGGGTTTTAGCGAAGAAGAGTGGGAACAATATAAACAGCTTGGCCTCTTGCATCTCTTAGCGATTTCCGGATTACATATCTCCTTAATGGTCGCCTGCATTGAACGACTCTCGTGGCGAAGCGGTATTACTAGGGAGAAAACGAAGGGATTACTGGTGCTGTTTGTAGTGCTCTACGGATTTGTGATTGGCTGGAATATTAGCGGCACCCGTGCGATTGGAATGGTGTTGTTAGCCGCCTTATCCAAACCGTTCATCAAAAGACGTGGAAGCATACAGATGGATTGCTTACTCTGGATGGCGATTGTTTCCATCCTCCTTTGGCCAGGCATTCTTTTAAATGTGGCCTTTCAACTCAGTTATGGATTAACAGCCATTATTATTTTTCTCTCGAAATGGCAACACGCGGTCTTGCCTCGCATTCGGGCTAATTTGTGGGTGCCGATTGGGATGAGTCTGATTGCATTGCCGCTTCTGTGTCAGTATTTCTTTTACTGGAATGCGCTGAGTATTCTTTTGACCGCGCTCTTTTCGATGCTATTTGAAATGCTGCTATTTCCATTGTTAACCGCCTATTTATTCGCGGTACTTTTTGGTTTTGTTCCGCTAATAGAACTTCTGACAACGATTGGAGAATTCATTCTTTCTGGAGTTTCTCGTGTCCTTGCGTTCTGCCAGCAGTTGTCCTTTACGAAATTCATACTGGGGATTTGGGACAAATGGGAAGTGGTTCTCTTTCTTACAATCCTTATTGTCGTCGGGATTTTATTCGAACGAAAAAAGATGACGATTCGAAAAGGGGTTGTTTGTCTTATTGCTCTTTTAGCTCTCTTATGTGAAGTGCCGTATCACTGGGGAACAGAACTCGTGATGGTGGACGTTGGGCAAGGGGATTCTATCCTTTTACTAGCGCAAGGGTGGAATCAGGCGACACTTATCGATACGGGTGGACTCTCGGATTTAAACAGAAAGAGGCATGGAGGCACAGAAAGAAAAAAGACCAAGGAATTACGACGGTTGTTCCCGCCTTGCAAGCAGAGGGGCTCTCAGAGCTCTCGCAAGTGATGCTCTCGCACGGGGACGAAGATCATGTCGGAAACTTAAAAACCATCGCGAAGCACCTTGCTATCCGACAACTCATTATCGGAAAGGGCATGGAGAAGATTCCACTGATGCAGGAAATGAAAAAGAAGTATCCAAAAATTCATTGGCGATTGTTACTCTCAGGAGACGAGTGGAAATGGAATGAGACGAAGTGGAAGGTACTGTGGCCAAAAGGTTTGTCTCATGCGGAAAACGAAGACTCGATACTGGCGCTAGTGACAGTGATGAAGCAGACGATTCTTCTGACAGGAGACGCCTCAGAGAAGGTGGAGGAGGCTGTCGTAAAAGACAATCCACACTTGCAGTTCTCTATCCTTAAAGCGGGGCATCATGGGAGCAGGACGTCGAGTGGAGAGGCGCTGCTTAAACTCGTTCAGCCAAGACTCGCGTTCATATCGTGTGGGAAGCACAATCACTATGGGCATCCCAGCCCAGAGACTTTGGCGCGCTTGAAAGCTAGTGGCGCTATCATTTTCCGGACGGACCAAGACGGGCAAATTCGGCTTCGATTCACCACAGAAAAACTGGAAGTCACGACCACGCTTACGAAACGGAAAAAAGAATTGAAACAATAGACAAAGACTCGTTTTCAAGATAAACTAAAACAACAGGAGGCGAAGAAATGGAATTTGAGAAACAGCTCAATCGAATTAAAAAAGGGCAAGTTAGTCTGGTTTATCTCGTTCAAGGGAAAGAACCATACTTACAAGAGCTTGCGCGTAAAGTGTTTTTGGACACCATTGTCGCTCCTGAGGATCAAGACTTGAACGTGGGACGATTCAATATGGATGAAGTGTCCGTTCAAACCGCGGTTCAAGATGCGGAGTCTGTGCCATTTTTTGGAGACCGCAGATTGGTCATGATCGATAATCCAACGTTTTTAACAGGGGAGAAGGAGAAGAAATCCGTCGACCATCAGTTAGACCGACTTCAAGCGTATTTAGAAAATCCGATGGACAGTTCGGTGATGGTTTTCTTTGCGCCATATGAAAAGTTGGACCAACGTAAAAAAATCGTAAAGCAGTTGAAGAAGGTTGCCGTTCTACTCGATGCGAGCGAACTCTCAGAACGCGATGTGAGACAATACATCAAGGACTATTTACGTTCGCAACAATATGGCATTCAAGAAGAGGCGTTAAACACCTTACTTATCAAGACACAATACTCGCTCACTACTTGTATGAAAGAACTTGATAAATTAATGGTTGCCGAAATTGGAACGTATTCCATTCGACTTGAAACGGTCGAGGCGTTAGTCGCTAAAACCTTGGAACAAAGCATCTTTGATTTTTGGGGGAAGCCATACTTAACAAAGATAGCAAAGCGTGCCCTTCAAATTTATCATGATATGCTATTGCAAAAAGAAGACCCAATCAAAAATGAACGCGATTCTATTAGGCCAATTCCGCCTATTGCTTCAAGTGTCGTATTTGAAAAAAGCCGGCTACCAAGAACCCGAAATTCAAAAGACACTCGCGGTTCACCCATACCGGGTCAAACTCGCGCTGAACCAATGCCGTCGCTACGGAACACCATTATTGGAAGCAGCCTTCCAGCAATTAGTCGAAACCGAGTACGCATTGAAAACCAGCGTCGGCATCAAAGAAATGCAATTGGAATGGTTCATCCTCCAATTTTGCGGCCAAAGAACGTTATAGTGTTCGTTATTAAAGGAGTAGACATGAGTACAATCACATTACAATTGAATCATGAAGAAGAACGTCTATTTAATGAATTTGCTGTCTATAAAGGTGAGGAGTTATCGTATTTATTGAAAAATGCCTTACTCGAGAAGATTCATCAAGAGTCTATTCAAAATAGCATTCAACATTATGAAAAAACCAAAGATGAAGACTTAGTTCTAATGAGTCATGAGGACTTTTGGAAAGAAGTAGAAAGATAGGAGAAAACAATGGAATTATTAATCGTTATCATCGCTGTTGTTTTAGTAGCGGTAATCGCCTTTGCGTTCCGCACAAAGCCAAATACCAGCGGAGCGGTGGAACAAACACCATCAACACAAGAAAGTACATCAGTAGAAGAAGCGTACATTCCAGAAGAATTAGAAGAATATTTACGTGAATTGAAACGCAATGGCCAACCGATTAAAGCCATTCAAAAATTACGTAACGTAACAGGAATGAGCTTGTCAGAAGCCAAACAATTTGTCGACGACATTATCATTTAACAAAAGCAGAGTGCCTGAGCAGGAGACTAAAAAACCTCCCTCGGGCACTCTTTTTTTATTTCAGACCCTTTACATTATTCGGGGAATATTTTTGGCACCTTTTCCTACCCCGGCCACCCTTTCTTTTTCCCCTCCGCCTTCGAATTGATCAGGCTTCTTTTTATCTCTGAAATCAAGCATAGGGTAAAATTCTTACGGATTCTACGGGTAAAATCTAAATAGAGGATAAACAAAAAAAGAATCAGTTTATTGAAAGAATAGCGGGGAAGTGCATTAAATGCGAATTAGCAGGAGTAGGAAGTTCTTCCATACTCCTGCTTTGAGGCTTTAAAGGCGAGAGACCTAGGCTCGAGCCGTTGCCCCGCTATAACTCTTTCAATAACAAAACTGATTCTTTTCAGTTTATCCGATATAACAATCTACCTTGAAGAAATCCGTAAGGATTTTACCCAACCAAGAAGCACCACTTCTATTTCAGAGCATAAAAAAAGAGCCCGAGATCAATTCTCAGGCTACATATTATTTGCTTAATTTTGCAGCAAGACGTGATTTATCACGAGAAGCTTTGTTTTTGTGGATTAATCCTTTAGAAGCAGCTCCGTCGATTGCTTTGTGAGCAGCACGTAATAATTCTTCAGCATTTTCAGCACCTTCAGCTACAGCAGCGTCAAATTTTTTGATAGCTGTACGCATAGCAGAAGTTTGAGCGTTGTTAGCAAGTGTTGACTTTTTGTTAGTACGAACACGTTTGATTTGTGATGCGATATTTGGCAATGGGTTCACCCCTCTTTCATTTAACATGTATAATTACTGATCAGTTGTTTCCAACACGAACTATTATACAAAAGTCCTACTTGAATTGCAAGCAAGGTATTGTGAAAGAACAAGACAGACAAACGGTAAAACTCCCGTAATGATGGTATACTAGAAAAGAAAGAGGTGAAGTCATGGATCAATTTAAATTAGTGGCTCCTTATGCACCAAATGGAGACCAACCTCAAGCCATCCAAGAACTCGTCGATGGCATTAATAATGGGGTCAAAGAACAGACCTTACTTGGGGCAACCGGAACAGGGAAGACGTTCACGATTGCCAATGTCATTCAAGAAGTCAATAAACCAACGCTCGTATTAGCGCATAATAAAACATTAGCCGGCCAGTTGTACGGAGAGTTGAAAGAATTCTTCCCGGACAATGCGGTCGAATATTTTGTGTCGTACTATGACTACTATCAACCAGAGGCATACGTTCCTGCCAGCGATACGTATATCGAGAAGGAATCGAGCGTCAACGATGAGATTGATAAATTACGACACTCGGCCACAAGCGCCCTTCTAGAACGTCGTGATGTGATTGTAGTGGCGTCCGTGTCTTCGATGTACGGGTTAGTAAACCCGGAAGATTACCGCGACCATGTATTGTCGCTTCGTGAAGGCATGGAAATCGAACGTGATGACTTATTGCGTCGATTGGTCGAAATGCAATTTGAGCGTAACGACTATGATTTCCGCCGCGGAACTTTCCGTGTTCGTGGGGATGTCGTTGAAATCTTCCTGCCAGGGAATGATGCGACGGCCTTTCGTATTGAATTCTTCGGAGATGAAATCGAAGCGATTAAAGAAGTTGATGTGTTGACGGGTGAAATCAAAGCGACTGTGGAACACGTGCCGATTTTCCCAGCAACGCACTTTGTGGCGAACGAAGACCAAATTTCACGTGCGGTCGCAACGATTAAAGAAGAGCTTGCGGAACGACTAAAAGAATTACGGGACAACCATCAGTTACTTGAAGCACAACGCTTAGAACAACGGACCAACTACGATATCGAAATGCTACTAGAGATGGGCTACTGTAACGGGATTGAGAACTACTCCCGTCATATGGATGGCCGACGTCCAGGACAACCACCGTATACCTTGCTAGACTTCTTCCCGAAAGATTCGCTCTTCGTGGTCGATGAATCGCATATTACGATGTCGCAAATTCGTGGAATGTATAACGGGGACCGTGCTCGTAAGGAGCAGTTGATTAAATACGGCTTCCGCTTGCCAAGTGCCTTGGATAACCGTCCATTGCGCTTTGAAGAGTTCGAGGAACGCGTGCCGCAAATCATTTATATTTCGGCGACTCCAGGGCCTTACGAATTGTCTCATACGCCAACGGTTACCGAGCAAATCATTCGTCCAACCGGCTTACTCGATCCGCCAGTGGAAGTGCGTCCAATTAAAGGACAGATTGATGACCTTATTAGTGAAATTAACTTACGTGTCGAACGCAATGAGCGTGTCTTTATTACGACGTTGACCAAGAAGATGTCAGAGGACTTGACCGACTACTTAGAAGAAGTGGGCATTAAGGTGAAGTACTTGCATAGTGACATTAAGACATTGGAACGTACGGAAATCATCCGTAACTTACGACTCGGGGAATTCGACGTGTTGGTCGGAATCAACTTGCTTCGTGAAGGGTTAGACGTGCCGGAAGTGTCCCTTGTGGCAATTCTGGATGCGGATAAGGAAGGCTTCCTTCGTAGTGAACGTTCTCTTGTTCAAACGATTGGACGTGCAGCGCGTAATGCGAACGGTCGCGTAATTATGTATGCCGATAAGATTACGGATTCGATGCAAAAAGCGATTGATGAAACGAATCGTCGTCGTGCCATCCAAGAGGCGTACAATAAAGAACACGGCATCGTTCCGAAGACCATCGTGAAGAATATCCGCGATTTAATTGCGATTACGCACGAGGTCGAAAAAGAAGCTGCACCAACGACTGCAAAAGACTTTAAGAAGATGACGCAAGAACAACGCCGAGAAGCGCTTGAGTTACTCGAGTTGGATATGCGTGCCGCAGCCAAAGACCTCGATTTCGAGAAAGCAGCAGACTTACGCGACGTGATTCTCGAATTGCGTGCTGAGTATCGCTTATAAGAGGACACATTTATGAAATGGAAATTAACAAAGGACTTACCAGAACTGGAAGGAAAAGTCTTTCCGAGCCAAATGGAGGGATTTTACTTTCAGGTGGTGAGTGCCAGCAAAAAACAAGGCTTAGAAATGATAGCGCTCGATGAGGTTAACGAGCGCTATCAGTTATTTGATATCCCAACAACGAGTAGCAGTATCGCTCAGGCCTTGCGCGAAGAGGCAAGTGAGCTAGCGTTCCAATGGATGCATCCGGAGCAATCGGATATCGAAGAAGCGCGCCAGAAGTGGACGAAGTGGATGATTGAAAATATCGTCCCGTATTATGGCAATCCATTTGAGAAGACGGAGGCGATGGGCTTTATGGTCGAAGATAAAGGCAAATGGTATGGTCTCATGATGGAAGTGCCCCTTCAAAAACTAGGAGTGGCTTCCCAGGCGAACGCCCTTATTTTGAACGTGAAGATTCATCCGGAAGACAAGGAACGACTCATCACGACTGACGGGATTTATGAAGCCTATCATATGAATAAGAAGCATTGGATTTCGATTGCGCTGAATGTATGCTCAGATGACGCACTCATTAAAGAGTGTATCTATACTAGCTACAAATGTGTCACAAAGAAAGACAATTCTTTACTTTCAACGAGAGATTCGCTATAATTTTCAACATAGCGTTTTAGCAAAAAGGAGATTTTTTTATGGTAAATATTGCAATTGTAGGAGCGACAGGTGTCGTTGGAACAAAAATGATTGAACGTTTAGAAGAAAGCAACTTACAAGTAGACCACTTGTATTTATTTGCGTCAGCGCGTTCAGCAGGAAAAGTACTACAGTTTAGAGGAAAAGATTATGTAGTCGAAGAATTAACGGAAGACTCCTTCAAGCGTGATATTGACTACGCCATCTTCTCAGCAGGGGGCGGCACTTCATTGAAATTTGCGCCAATCGCAGAACGTGACGGCGTAATTGTCATTGACAACTCAAGCGCATGGAGAATGGATCCAGAGATTGATTTAGTTGTGCCAGAATGTAACGCGCCAACATTAGAGCGTAAGATTATCGCTAATCCAAACTGCTCAACGATTCAATCAGTTGTGCCATTACGTCCATTGCATGATGCATTTGGATTGAAACGTGTGGCGTATACAACTTACCAAGCGGTTTCAGGTTCTGGACAAGCAGGGATTAACGATTTAAGAAATGGGGAAAAAGGGGAAGCACCAACGAACTACCCACACCCAATTTACAATAATGTATTGCCACATATCGATGTATTTTTAGAAAATGGCTATACAAAAGAAGAAATGAAAATGATTCAAGAAACACGCAAGATTCTTGGATTGTCTGATGATGTAGCGATTACGGCTACTTGTGTACGTGTGCCTGTTTATAACTCGCACTCTGTAGAAATCAATGTGACTTTCGAAAAAGATACAACTCCTGAAGAAATTCGTGCGATTTTAGAAAAAGCACCAGGCGTAATCGTATTAGATAAACCTGAGGAAAATGTATATCCAACACCATTACAAGCAACTGACATGATGAAGTGTATGTAGGACGTATTCGTCGCGACATTTCTCAACCTAACAGCTTCCACATCTGGTGTGTGGGTGACAATATTCGTAAGGGTGCAGCAAGCAACGCTATCCAAATTGCGGAGTATATCGAGGAGCACGGTTTACGTAAATAGGGAGTAAGACAAAAGCTAAAAACGGACTCACAGTGTGAGTCCGTTTTGCTTTGTAGTCTTACCCCCGCAAGGCTGATTAGAATTAAGCAAATCACGAGTGATGAAGATTAATTCAATCAGCTACTGCGTCACATTTTATAAGTTCTTTAGTTACGGAATAAAATTCCTACGCTCCCTTTTTCGCATTTAATGCTATCCCACGTTATGGCTATTATAGAATCCGTAAGATTTTTCGTAATCAGATTTTTATAAGAAGGGGATGCCCAGTCTTCTAATGATTATTTACTCCGCTACACCCACTGTGGGTATAAAAAGGGATTCGTTGAGGATGGAAAAACGAGATGTATCATTTATGATACGTATCATAAATGATACATCTTTAGGAAATTAAAAGTGAGTGTAACATTTTTGTTACGTAACATAATTGTTACACTCTAAAAAATCAAAAGCAGGAATCGTGTTTTTCCGCTTTTGAAGAGGGTAAAATGTGATACAATAGAAGTACTATGGATGTTAAAGGAAGTACGCGTGTGAACAACTTAAAACCTTATTTGAAGCCATATCTGAAAGAAACGATATTGGCACCTTTATTTAAATTATTCGAAGCGATTCTGGAGTTGTTTGTTCCGCTCGTTATGGCGGTTATTATCGATAAAGGAATTGGAAACGGGGATACTGCATTGATTCTCCAACAAGGAGCGATTCTGATTGGGCTCGGAATCCTTGGCGTAGCTGTGTCGATTACTGCTCAATATTTTGCGGCAAAGGCGGCAACTGGATTTACCGCTGATGTGAGACAGGCACTCTTTTCAAAAATTCAATACTTTAGTTTCTCGCAACTCGATGCGATTGGGAATGACACTTTACTGACGCGTTTGACGAGTGATATAAATCTCGTGCAAAGTGGGTTAAATATCGCTCTTCGTCTATTGCTACGTTCGCCGTTTATCGTCGGTGGAGCGATTGTGATGGCCTTTGTCGTGAATGTGGAAATGGCATGGACGTTTGTAATCACCGTTCCAATCTTAGCAATCGTCGTATTCGGGATTATTTACTGGACGATTCCGATGTATCGCCGTGTGCAAGGAAAACTAGATCGCATTATGCGTCTCGTGCATGAAAACTTACTCGGCGTGCGTGTGATTCGTGCATTTAACCGCGAAGAAAAAGAAATTCAGACGTTTAGAGAGAATACCGAAGCGTTGAATCAGGCGCAACAAAAGGTGAGTGGTCTCTCAGGAGCTATGAACCCTATTACGTTTGTGATTGTGAATGTGGCGCTTATCGTCATTCTTTATGGTGGGGCGATTAAAGTGGATACCGGAACCTTGACGAAAGGGGAAGTCATCGCTTTAACAAACTACATGTCGCAAATTTTAGTGGAGCTCGTAAAATTCGCAAACCTTGTCGTAACGATGACAAAATCACTGGCGAGTGCAGAGCGTATCGATACGATTCTATCAATTAAAGCGGATATGGTCGAAGGGACTAAGGAGGTTCATCCTGAAGGTGAAGTGGCAGTGGCGTTTAATGACGTGACGTTGACGTACCTAGGGGACCAAAATGCAGCGCTGAACCATATCTCCTTTACTGCGTTGAAAGGACAGACCATCGGCGTTATCGGTGGGACTGGTAGCGGGAAATCGTCTCTAGTGAATATGATTCCTCGTTTCTATGATGCGACCAAAGGGAATGTAGAGGTGTTTGGAGAAGATGTACGTGACTACCGTTTATCATCGCTACGTGGAGCGGTCGGAATGGTCTTGCAAAAGGCACAACTCTTCCGGGGAACGATTGCCGACAATGTCCGTTTTGGAAATGCATCTGCTTCCAGTGAAGGGATAGAGCATGCACTTGATGTCGCTCAAGCCAGTGAGTTTGTGCAAACGAAAGAAGGCGGACTTGATTATGGCATTGAACAAAATGGACGCAATTTATCCGGTGGGCAAAAACAACGGATGACGATTGCACGTGCCATTGCGAAACAAGCACCAATTTTAATCTTAGATGATAGTGCTTCGGCATTAGACTTTGCGACCGATGCGAAATTACGTGAGGCGATTAAGAATCAAACGCCACGTCCAACGACCTTTATCGTGTCGCAACGGGCAGCATCTGTGCAGTATGCAGACTTAATTCTTGTTTTAGATGAAGGAAATCTTGTCGGCAAAGGCACGCATGAAGAGCTCTTAGCCAACAATGAGATTTATCAAGAAATTTACTATTCACAATTTCCAAAGGAGGATGAAGCATGAGACAGACAACTCAATGGGAAACCATCCGTAAAGTCCTCCGCTATATTCGTCGCTACCGTATCTACTTCGTAGCGTCCATCCTTTTGGCGAGTGTGAATGTATTCGGAACGTTAATGATTCCAAAATTAGTCGGGGAAGCTGTGGACCAAATGGTGGACACGGGCCAAGTATTCTATGAAGGACTATTTGCCATCCTTTGGCAGATTGGACTCTTTACAGCAATGGCTGCCATCGCGCAGTGGTTTATGAACCTCAGCAATAACAAGATGACGTACTCGGTGGTTCGTGACCTTCGTAGAGATGCGCTTGAAAAAATCGAGACATTGCCGCTTAGTTATTTAGATATTCATCCAGCTGGAGAAATCGAGAGCCGTATCATTGCGGACGCAGATCAATTCGCGGATGGATTATTGATGGGATTTACGCAGTTATTCACCGGTGTGATGACGATTTTAGGAACCTTAGTCTTTATGCTGAGCGTGAATATGACATTGACGCTTGTCGTAGTGGTGGTGACGCCAGTATCTTTCGTGATGGCCAGCTTTGTCGCGAAGAAATCCTATCATTTCTTTAAACAACAATCGGAAATTCGTGGCGACCAAACAGCCTATATGAATGAGATGATTGAGGGAACAAGAGTGGTGACGGCCTTTCAGCAACAGGAAAAAGTCATCGAGGACTTCTCGGTCATTAATAAGGAATTAACGGATGTATCGCTCAAGGCTATTTTCTTCTCGAGCATCACGAATCCAGCAACGCGCTTTGTCAATAGTATCGTCTATACGAGTGTGGGCGTGTTCGGGGCGTTCTTTGTGATGAGCGGTGGCGTGACGGTGGGACAACTATCTGCCTTCTTAAGTTACGCAAACCAATATACAAAACCATTCAATGAAATCTCCCGGAGTCATTACCGAGTTGCAAAATGCGATTGCCTGTGCCAACCGCGTGTTTGAACTATTGGAACAACCTTCTGAACGTCCAGAGCGCAAAAATGCTGCATCTCCTGAAAGTTTCGACGGGGCAGTGGAATTTAGCCATGTGGACTTCTCTTATGTGAAAGACCAACCGCTCATTGAAGACTTCTCGCTCGACGTTAAACCAGGGCAACGTGTGGCGATTGTTGGTCCAACCGGAAGTGGGAAGACGACATTGATTAACTTATTGATGCGTTTTTACGATATTAATAGTGGAAAATTAGCCATCGACGGACTTTCGATTGAAGACATCACGCGTCATTCCCTTCGAAATGGATTTGGAATGGTGCTTCAAGAAACATGGCTTCAAACGGGAACTGTCCGTGAAAATATCACGATGGGAAATCCAACGATTAGCGAAGAAGAGATGATTCGTATCGCCAAACTCTGCCATATTCATGGGTTTGTAAGCCGTCTGCCGCAAGGGTATGATACGGTGATTTCAGATGACGGTGGGGACTTCTCACAAGGGCAAAAACAATTACTCTGTATCGCGCGTGTAATGATGGGACAACCCAATATGCTGATTCTCGATGAGGCAACGTCTTCCATTGATACGCGTACCGAGTTGAAGATTCAAGAAGCTTTCCAACATTTGATGGAAGGACGTACGAGCTTTATCGTGGCGCACCGCTTATCGACGATTCGTACGGCGGATGTGATTCTCGTCTTGAAAGACGGACATGTCATTGAAAAAGGCAATCATGCCAGCTTGATGGAGCAACGTGGATTTTACTACAATCTCTATCAAAGTCAGTGGCAACATTAATCTAAAAACTAAAAAGAAGCGTAGACTCTATAAAAAGGGTCTACGCTTCTTTGAATTGCTGAAAGTAGAAAATTATCATATATGATAATTTCAAATGATTATGGATTGAATTCTTCTAGAGCTAGAGATGAATTGTAAGTACAAAATTATCATATATGATAATTTCAAACGATTATGGATTGAACTCTTCTAGAGCTAGAGATGAATTGTAAGTACAAAATTATCATATATGATAATTTCAAACGATTATGGATTGAATTCTTCTAGAGCTAGAGATGAATTGTAAGTACAAAATTATCATATATGATAATTTCAAACGATTATGGATTGAACTCTTCTAGAGCTAGAGATGAATTGCAAGTACAAAATTATCATATATGATAATTTCAAATGACTATTGATTGAATTCTTCTAGCGCTAGAGATGCTTCTTCCCATTCGGCAAGAAGGGTTTCTTGGCGCTCGAGAAGGGCGCCTTCTTCGGTTGAGAGGGCAGCGGATTTATCTGGGTCAGAATAGTTTCTTCCAGCGTCATCGCTTCGTGTACTTGTTCGAGTGCGGTTTCGATATCATGCATTTCCGTTTCTAATTGCTCAATGCGACGAGTGAGCGTACGGATTTGACGTTGCTCTTCTTTAGAGGCATGGTAGCTGGCTTTGGCTTCTGTCATCGGCTCAGCTTTATCCACTGGGACGTCTTTGGCTTTTTGCAATGCGGCGATTTCTTCTTTCTCTTGTTTTTTCTCGAGATAATAGTCATAGTCGCCTAAATACAGCGTGCTTCCAGTTTCTTCGATTTCCAGGATGGCCGTTGCGACCTTGTTGATGAAGAAACGGTCATGCGAAACGAAACAAATCGTGCCGTCGTAGTCGATGAGGGCATCTTCGAGCACTTCTTTACTGTCGATGTCCAAGTGGTTCGTTGGTTCGTCGAGCAGTAGGAAATTATCGTGTTCAAGAGACAGTTTGCAAAGCGCTAAACGGGCCTTTTCACCCCCGCTGAGTTGCGCGGTTGTTTTCTCTACGTCGTTTCCTGAGAAAAGGAAGCTGCCAAGAATCGAACGAACGTCTTTTTCAGGCATGGTAGAGTGACGAGACCACAGCTCTTCTAGAACCGTTTGATTCGAAGAGAGGCCGGTCAAGTTTTGGTCATAGTAACCGACTTGAACGCCAGCGCCTAACTCAATTGCGCCTTCGATTAAAGGTAATTCACCCGTAATCGACTTCAAGAGGGTAGATTTCCAATACCGTTAGGCCCCACAATCGCGATGGCTTCACGCTTACGAAGCTGGAAGGAAATCGGACCGCTCAAGGCTTCGTGGTCGTAGCCAATATAAGCATCTGTGACTTGCAGCACTTGGTTTCCGGATTCGCGTTCCACTGTGAATTCAAATCGAGCAGAGCGCTGATCGCCTTTTGGTTTTTCTAAGCGTTCCATTTTCTCGAGTTTCTTACGGCGTGATTGCGCACGTTTTGTAGTTGAGGCGCGCACCAAGTTTTTCGCGATGAATTCTTCCAAGTCGTGAATCTCTTGTTGCTGCTTCTCGTAGGCTTTTTGTTTGAGTAAATAGCGTTGCTCGCGTTCTTCTAAGTAGTGCGAGTAGTTTCCTTTGTAATATTCGCAGGCTTTATGACTGATTTCATAGACTTCGTTACACACACGGTCCAAGAAGTATTGGTCGTGGGATACGATGACAAGAGCGCTACTAGAAGATCGTAAGTAGTCTTCAAGCCACGTCAATGTCTCGATATCCAAGTGGTTGGTCGGCTCGTCTAAGATGAGTAAGTCGTGTTTTTCTAATAAAATACGAGCCAGAGCGAGACGAGTACGTTGGCCTCCAGAGAGTGCTTGAATCGGTTGGTCGTAGTCTTCTGGATAGAAACGGAAGCCGTGAAGTACGGTACGAATCTCAGACTCGTAACCATACGCATTCTTCTGGTTCAATTCTTCTTGAAGCTGGTCGTATCGTTTTAAGGCGAGTTCATACGCCACAGGGTCACTTAGAAGGTCTGGGTCACCGAGTTGTTCAGCTGCTTTTTGCGCTTGTTTCTTCAAGGTTTCCACATCTTCGAAGAGATGCACCATTTCTTCCCACACGGTGCGAGAAGACTGGATGGCAGCGTATTGGTCTAAGTAGCCAATCGAGAGATCTTTCTTCTTTGACACAGCGCCAAGAGAAGGTTCTTCGATACCAGCCAACATTTTTAATAGCGTGGATTTTCCAGTCCCATTTCGCCCAACGATAGCAATGCGGGAATTTTCTTGAATATGAATTGTAATATTTTCAAATAGGACTTCATCCGCAAACGTACGCGCGAGTCCTTGTCCTTGTAATAAAATCATGACGGGTCCTTTCAATCTGGTTTCAGTTTATTTTAGCATAAAAAAGAGAAGGACCAATATTGAAACGCGCTCGGATTTGCATTCACATTCACAATAGGGAGGTTGTGAAGAAAAAAGCACAAAGCTTGCTGTATATAAGCGAAATTGATGAATGTTCGTGAGGTACAAGCATACTGTTTGTGAAATGAAATGTCGTTGTGATAGAATACGCATGGATAAAAAAGAAAAAGGGAGTCTTATCAATGAAAGATTTAAACGAATTAAAAGAAATCGAAGTGCCACGCGCAACTGCGAAACGTTTGGCCATTTATCATCGTTACTTACGTTTCTTGCATGATGCAGGAAAACGTCGCATCTCATCAACTGAATTAAGTGAAGCTGTAAAAGTCGATAGCGCAACAATCCGTCGTGACTTTTCATACTTTGGAGCTTTAGGAAAACGTGGATATGGATATGATGTAGAATACTTATTAGAATTCTTCAGCCATACTTTAAACCAAGATCGCTTAACGAACGTCGCTTTAGTAGGGGTTGGTAAATTAGGACAAGCGCTCTTAAACTACAACTTCCACCAAAGCAACAACGTGCGTATTAGCGCTGCGTTCGACGTAAACGAGGACATCGTTGGAACAATCCAAACAGGTGTGCCAGTTTACAGCATGGATGAAATGGTAGAACAATTGAAAGTGCAACAAATCCAAGTGGCCATCTTAACAGTTCCTCAAGATGTGGCTCAAGAAACAGCGGACCGCTTAGTAGAAGCAAATGTTCGCGGAATCTTGAACTTCACACCAATCCGCTTAGACGTACCAGAAAACGTTCGAGTTCAAAACGTGGACTTAACAAACGAACTACAAACTCTAATTTATTTCTTGGACAACCAA
>BNJS01001473.1_pt1 | contig 70471 bp, 105 predicted proteins | sample 8540461 | NCBI WGS metagenome assembly BNJS01 (sample SAMD00202454, study PRJDB9452) | human saliva metagenome | isolation source: human saliva | place: Japan
CGCAAGATAGCGTGTCTACGAAATTTCACCATGTCGGCTGGAAAGGGAATTATGTTTCATCAGCATTACCCGCAGGTACTGCCGATTGTGTTTTCGCAGGTGCGCTTTGCTGCACGTTGCTGAAATCTATCTGCCGTTTTCCCGAGTGGCTGTATATATAAGTCATAGCCAAGCAGGTGGCAAAAAATACGGTTGCGGCGATGGCGGTGCTACGGCTAAGAAAGTTGCTGCTACCAGCAGAACCGAATACGCCCCTGGGCACCGCCGCTGCCTCCTGAGAGTAGCCCCGGCATCTGCGCCTTTTACCGTGCTGCATCAGAACGAGCAGGATAACGGTAAGGCCGGCAAAGCCGTTTAAAATCATAATCAGGGTTTTGAATGCTTCCATAATTTCAGGCTTGTTCGGCTGCGTGGACAATGGCGGCGAAAGATTCGTAGGAAAGCGATGCTCCGCCTACCAATGCACCGTCTACATGCGGTACACCGAATATTTCGGCGGCGTCGTTGACGCTGCGCCGTAAAGAACGCGAATCTATAGCATCGCTGCCGCACATTGACAACACTTCGCTGTAAATAAACGCGTGCATTTGTGCAATTTGTTCTTTACTCGCGACTTTTCCCGTGCCGATTGCCCACACGGGTTCGTAGGCGATGGCAAAAATTACGGGTGTTGAGGGCCTTTTAAGACGGAAAGCTGGTAGATGACCGCTTCTTTTTCGCGGCCGTCCTCGCGCTCTTTGAGGCTTTCGCCGACGCACAAGAGCGGCGTGAGGCCGGCGGCGAGGACGTTTTCGATTTTCAGGCGCTGGGTGTCGTTTTTCGTTGAAATAGAGGCTGCGCTCGGGGCTGATTAAGACGATGTTGACGCCGATGTCTTTGAGCATTTCGGCGGACACTTCGCCGGTGTAGGCGCCGCTGCCGGGGAAGCGGCTGACATCTTGGGCGCAGGTGCGTACGGAGTTGTTGGTGACGGACTGCAAAGCCTGACGAACCTGTTGCAGGTATACGGCGGGCGGTGCAATGCCGATGCACACGTTTTGCTGCGGCGGCAGATTGCGCGCTCGTGCAGCAGCATATCGTTGTTTTGCGGGCGGCCGTTCATTTTCCAGTTGCCGACCACCCATTTTTGTTCCACATGTGCAAAATCTCCTAATTTTGAGGGCGCGCGATTGTACCCGAATTTGTTGAAAATCTGAACAGGCCGTCTGAAAGCCTGTTTTCAGACGGCCTGTTCGGTCAAAAGCGCCACAAGACCGATTGCCGACGTATCCGACGCGTTCAATAAAAACCCGCTTCAGCCTTCCGGCCGCGTTTTAAAACGCTTGTGCAGCCAGTAATACTGTTCCGGGCTGTTCGCGCACGCGCTTCGATAAAGTCGTTCATGCGCTGCGCGTCGGCTTCGGGAGCTGTCCGTCGGGAAGTTTTCCCAAGCTGGGTAGAAGCGCAGTTCCACCGTGCCGTCGGCCTGACGCGTGGGGATGGCGGAATGACTTTCGCGCCTGTGAGCGCGGCGATGCGGCTCAGGCCGGCGATGGTGGCCGTCTGAATGCCGAAAAACGAACGAACACGGAACTTGCGGCCGAAACCTGGTCGGGCAGATAAAGAAAGGGCGCGTCGCTTTTCAACTGTTTGATGATGGCGCGCAAACCTCGGTGCGGCCGATGAGAACACGTTGTCGTAGTGGTGTGGCGGCCTTTGAGGATTTGCGCGTCGAGCATCGGGTTTTTCTGGTGCGAATACATGCTGATCAGCGGCACGTCCTGATTGAGCGCGTACACCGCCAGCTCGAAAGCCGTAAAATGCGGATAAAGCAAAATCACTTTTTGCCCTGCCGCGAGCGCGTTGTCCAAATAATGCTTGTCGCGGTAGCGCACCAGCTTTTTCAGACGGCCTGCACTGCCGTACCAGCGAAAACCGTATTCCGCCAGCAGTTTGCCCATCTCCATAAAATGCGCTTTCAACACCGCCTCGCGTTTGCGTTCGTCCCATTCGGGGAAACACTTTTCCAAGTTGATGCGGCCGATGCGGCGGCGCGGCGCCACCAGATAATAGGCTGCCCAACCGAAAAATCTGCCGGTTTGCTGTATGGCGCAAAAGGGCGAAGCTGGATCAGATAAAGCAGGGCAAACAGAATTTTCATGCGGGTTTTCGGACGGCCTGACAAACGGAAGGCGGGCATTATACGGCATCATTAGGTAATGCGCCCGCCTGAAAACGCCGAACGATTAAGGAAAACGAATGAACAAAACCCGCAGGGCTGCCCGCCAAGACCGCGTCAAAGAACAAAATCACGCGCGAGCTGGAGCGAACTCGTGCGCACCGGCCTGAAAGACCCGCGCGCCGGTTTCCCATCACCATCAACGAAGTCGGACGTCACCCGCGATTACAGCCACGCCACCGTCTGCTATACCGTGCTCGACGATGCCACCCGCGACATCACCGAAGAAGCCCTCGAACACGCCAAAGGCCACCTGCGCAGCGAGCCAGCCAAACGCATCAAGCTGTTCAAAAATCCCCGAGCTGCATTTCAAATACGACTATTCCATCGAACGCGGCATGAGCGTTTCCCACCTGATCGAACAAGTTGCCGCGAAAAACCCGTGGAAGACGACGCGGCACACCTGATCCTGCGCCCACTCGAAGGGCTGGAAGTCGTCGGACGCGGCCGCCTTAACTGCGGCTGCCATAAAGACGAGGCCGTCTCCTGCTGGGCGAACCCTGCCAGCAGAACGACCACGTCCTCTATTACGACCTGCTCGACTGCCATGTCTACTTCGACCGCAGCGGGCATCGTCGACTTTTTCGACATCCCCGAAGGCCCTTTCACTGCAAAGCGGCAACAGCGTCGAAATCTACGGCGAGAACCCTTTATCCTGCCTGCCGACGAACTCTACGCCCTGCTGGAACAGCACAACGGCGGCGGCAAAATCACCGGCGACGAACCTTATTCCTACCGTTTCTGCGCCATCAACACCGCCATCTGGCGCGACACCTACGAAGAAGAAATCCTGCGCATGATGGCCGAATACCCGCACGAAGCCGAATTGCTCCTCGAACCGCCCAAAGGGCGCAACTATTAGAGCATAGGCATAGGCTCGGCCGACTGTTACAGCAAAAAGCCTGCAAAACGCTGCCTGCCCTGGAAACACAGACTATGAGGCCGTCTGAAAACCTTTCAGACTGGCCTCCTTCTGCAACGGACAGGCTTCAAAATCCGTTCGGAAAAACACGCACGGCCGCTCCCGCCAACCCCTTCGCGACATAAACACAGGAATGATGTTTCGAAACAAAAACGCCATGTCTTCCCACATCTTTATCCTCTACATTTGCTTCCTTGCCTATTGCGTCTATTACGCCGTCAAGCTGCGCGCTGTGCGCCCGTTATCGCCGATATCCCCGCAGGTTGCGGCGGCTTTCCTTTGACATCGAACGCGGCGGCACATACTCCGTTTGGCTTTGCGCCCCGTCTGTGCCTGACAAAATCCGCCCTTTGCCATTACCGACCGCGAAGGCAAAAAGCAAAGCCTCCTACCCAACCTGTTCCACGCCGACTTTCGCCCGCAGCAAGCGCAGCAGCACATTATGCTGCGCTACGGCCGTCTGAAAAAAGGTGCGTACAGCTTTGAACACACGGGAGCGGATACCGCCCGCTTTCTGATTAAAAAAACCGCGCCCGAATGGCTGCCGCCGATTTTGTGTTTGTCCTTATCATGATTTTTGGCCGATTTTCCCGCATAACCGCTATCCTGTTTGCAGCCGCCTCCCTCTTAATCGCCAAACCAACACCATGAACACCAAACCTGCCAAACACCCCGTCAACGGCGTACTCCTGCTCGACAAACCCGCAGGACTTTCCAGCAACACCGCGCTGCAAAAAGCCACGCCTCTACCGCGCCGAAAAAGCCGGCCACACCGGCGTGCTCGACCCGCTGGCCACCGGCCTGTTGCGTCGTGTTTCGGCGAAGCGGCCAAGTTTGCCCAATACCCTGCTCGATGCCGACAGCTCACACCGCCACGCTCAAACTCGGCGAGGCCAGCAGCACGGGCGATGCCGAAGGCGAAATCGTCGCCACCGGCCGCGCCGACATCAGCCCGGCCGAATTTCAGACGGCCTGCGCCGCGCTCACAGGCCGCATCCGCCAAGTGCCGCCGATGTTTTCCGCGCTCAAACACGAGGGCAAACCGCTGTACGAATACGCGCGCAAAGGCATCGTGATCGAACGCAAAGCGCGCGACATCACGGTTTACGCGATTGATATAACCCGGTTTGCCGCGCCCGAAGCCGTTATCGACGTGCGTTGCAGCAAGGGCACTTACATCCGCACCGCCGAAGACATCACCAAACAGCCAGCACTTTGCCCCACCTCACCGCCCTGCGCCGCACCGAAACCGCCGGTTTCACCATCGCCCAAAAGCCACACGCTCGACGACATCGCCGCACTCGACGAAAACGGAGCGCGACGCGCTGCTTTGCCCTGCGACGTATTGCGCGGCACCCGCCCGAACTGGTGTTGAACGACACCGCCGTCACATGTTGCGCTGCGGCCAGTCCGCAGTTTCAGAAGACGTATCAGCCGAGCCGCCCCACCGCGTTTACGACCAAAAGCGGCCGCTTCATCGGCCTGGTTACTAACAAAAGACATCACGTCCGAAAGTTCCCTGCGGCTGATGATCACGGCGCAGACAGAGTAAGCCGAATGCGGAGGCCGTCTGAACCCGTCTTTCAGACGGCCTCCGACAAACGGACAAAACGTGCAGGCGGGCCTGCGGTTGCCGTATATCCGCGCTCCGCCCGACGCCGGGCGGTTTCGAGTCCGCACGGTTGAGGCTGTCCGACTTCGTCTGCCGCAAGGCTTTATTTTTTTGAGTATTTCCACATGTTGTCCATCGAACAAAAAGCGCAAATCGTCAAAGATTTCCAACGCAAAGAGCGGGAGGCTGGTTCGTCCGAGCGGGCGCTGCTCCGCTGACCTTCCGCATCAACGACCCCACCCCGCACTTCAAAGCCAAACCAAAGACCACCAGCCGCCGTGGCCTGTTGAAAATGGTCAGCGCACGCCGCCGCCTTCGGCCTGTACCTGCGCCGCACCAAACCCGATACCTACCGCGAGCCGATTACCCGTCTGTCTGCGTGTAAATAATCCGCGTTTTAGAACAGAGGCCGTTTGAAACCTTTCGACGGCCTTCGCCGCCCTACGCTCTTCCATTCCGCTATAATCCGCCGCATTTTGCACAGCACAACATAAAGGACAAACGGCGACCGACCGCCGCTATCTTCGCCCGACACCCGCCCTATCCCGCCGAAGCTGGCGCGAACTGCTGATGCACGCCGAACAGGCCGCGCGCGGCGCACAGGCAAACTGGCCGCGAAGCACTGCGCGCGCAGATTTACGGCATGCTGTCGCAAAATTTCTACCTCAACCTTTCCGTCGCCCTCAGCATGACCCCCGAGCGAGGCCGCATACGGCAGCACGCATGGCTCGCGCTCAACGACGTATGCAGGCCAAAACCGACGAAGAAATACAATGGTTCGCCCTGCCCGTGATTTCTGGTTGCCGGCTGCAAACAAGCCGCTGCCCTCACCGCCGCCGCACCCGTGCGCCCGAACTCTCCGCCTGCCTGGCCAACTACCCGCACACCGCGCCCTCTCCCGCGCCACCTGGCTGCCGCAACTGTTCACCGCCGGACAGATCTCCGAAATCAACGCCGGACAATGGTTTCAAAGCCAAACAAAACGCCGAAGCTGCCGCAGAATTCCGCCGCCTCGCTGCCGCAAACGACAGCCTGCCGCTGGTCGAAGGCCAATCCGTCAGCGCGGCCTTCGCACTGAGCTACAGCGGCCGCGCGACTGACCGCAGCCTGGGCAAAAACCGTCAAAAAGCCGCCCTGCCGCTGATGCAGGTATGGCGCAGGCCCTGTCCGCACCCCGGCGTAACCCTGTTTGCCAACCCCTCTCCCCGACAGCCCGCCCGCCGCGCTCACCGACGCCAGCCACATGCGCCTGCGTATGGCTTTGGACGTTTTTCACCGCCAACCCATCCGCTCCGATCCGCCTGCAAAGCCCGCGCGTCGGCGCGTCGTCATGGCCTCACAGGAAGGCGGCAAACTCGTATTCGGCTTCAACGCCACCGACAGCCAGTTCGAACTCCAGCCGCAAACCTTCACCTGGCCGCTCTCGCCGATGGACAAAATCGAAATCGTGCAGCAAAAACTTCCTCGACCTGCTGGCCGAATGCCAAGTGGAAAACATCCGCCTGCTGCACGACCCCATAGGCGAAAAACGACGAGTTGCCCACCTACTCGCAAGCGGTCAAACTGCCCGGCCACAACCCGCTCTACGGCGACGGCAGACGCGTGAACAAACGCCGCATCCTGTTTGTCTGCCTCGGCAACATCTGCCGCTCGCCGATGGCCGAATACGTCCTGCGCCGCAAGCCGCCGAACGCGGCCTGTCCGCACCTCGTCGAAACCGCCAGCGCGGGCACGTCCGGCTGGCACGACGGCGAAGGCATGCACCGCGGCACAAAAAGCCGAACTCTAGAGCGCACGGCATTGCCGCCGACGGATTTTTCCAGCCGCAAAATCCGCCGCGAAGACAGCGCATTACGACCTACATCGTCGCCATGGACGACGCCAACCTGGCCGAACTGGAACGCGCTTCGGTCGCCATCCGGAAAACGGTTCAAACTCACCGACCTCATTCCCGAATCGCGGCTATCAGCCGTACGCCCCGACCCCGGTACACCGGCGATTTTCGCACGAAACCTACGCCCGTCGCCGCAGCAAAGCTGCGCCGCCCTGCTGGACAAAAATCGCGGCGGAAAAAGGGTTTATAAAACCACCGCTTCCGCCCGCGCAGACACGGCGCGGTGGAAACATTTCCAGGCCGTCTGGAAAGCCGAAACCAAGGCTTTCAGACGGCTTTCCTGTTGCTTTCGCGCAAACAGAAATACGGGAGAAAGCGCGAGTGGTGAGGCGCTGAAACGCGAGCAAACATGCTTTTCAGACGGCTCAAACCCAGCTGCGCCGCATCGGCTATACTGCCGCCCCTTTTGGCCGACCCGACCACGCCATGACCAAACGCCGCGCCTTTCTGCTGCTCACCCTTTCCTTGCACCCTTCTTTATCGCTCCGTCGGCGCAGGCGGCTGGCTGCCGGCGCAACACAGCCGCCAGTTCGCCGTCGCCCGGCTTCCTCTTTGCTCTTGCTGCCGCCTCTTCGGCCAAATCACTCTCGCTCGCTCTTCATCCGCGAACACGCCTGGCGCCCAAGCTGGCGCAAAGGCCGTCTGAAAACACCGTTCAAACACCAGAAACCGGAGACCGCCATGCTTGAAAAATCGTCCCGCCAGCGGCAACGCAGGCAAACTCAAAGAATCCCGCCTCTTTGCCGCGCACTAACATCCAAATCCTGCCGCAATCGCAGTTTGACGCGCCTGAATGCGGAGCCCTCACTACACACCTTTGTCGAAAATCGCCCTCGCCAAAGCCCGCCACGCCTCGCGCCACAGCGGCCTGCCTGCCCTCGCCGACGACAGCGGCATCTGCGCCAACGCCCTCGGCGGCGCGCACCTGGCGTACAGTCCGCCCGTTGATACGCCGGCGAAAACCGAAATCCGATGCCGCCAACAACGCCAAACTCTCCGCCGAACTGGCAGACAAAAGCCGATAAAAGCTGTACTACGTCTGCGTACTCGTTTTCGTGCCACCCGACGACCCGCAGCCCGTCATCGCCGAAGGGCATCTGGCGCGGCCAATGGTGATTGACGCCAGGCCAGAAAACGGCTTCGGCTACGACCCGCATTTCTACCTGCTGAACACGGCCTCACCGCCGCCAACCTCGCGCCCGAAACCAAAAACGCCGAAAGCCACTCGCGCCCAAGCATTGCGCGAACTGCTCACCAAAATCGCTCGCTTTATAGTGCCAAAGGCCGTCTGAAACCAACAGACTTTCAGACGGCCCTCACGCCCCCAAAACCATGCTCAAACCCGCCGCCGCCGACCTGGCCGCCTTCGCCAAACACACCGCCGCATTCTCATCACGCTCGGCTGGCGGCACATCATCGCGCACCAACACAGCGCTGTTTTCCTCGCTAAAGCAAGTGTTCCTATTGCCGCCGTTTCGCGCCGAAACTCAAAGCCGCCGCCGACCGGCGCAGCCGTGCGCTCGCCGACAGCAGCGACAAAGCCGCATGGGCGGCTTTTCCGCGCACAACACGGCATCAAAACCGTCGCCCGCGCTGGTAAAATCCTTTCAGACGGCGTTTCGCCGTCTGTAACTCCAAATTGTCCGAACAAGACATCGAAGATCATCGTCATGACCCAAATCACCTTCCAAAGACCCGGCCACCGCCGCCCCTGCCGCCCCGTCGCTCTGATATCCACATCCCAGGTATGGGGTGCCCGTATTGCGACTTCAATCTCCACAGCCTGAAAAACGGCCCTGCCTGAAGAAGCCTATATCGACGCGCTCTTGGCCGATTTGCAGACCGAATTGCCCAATTCTAGGGGCGGCTGTGAAACGATATTTTCGGCGGCGGCACGCCTGGCCTGTTTCAGGCGGCCCATCGACCGCCCGTTGAGCGGCCTGCGCTCGCTACTTCGTTTGCAGCCCGAAGCGGAAATCACGCTCGAAGCCAGCGGCACGTTTGAAATCGAAAAATTCAGCGCTTCAAAGACGCGGCATCACGCGCCTTTCCATCGGCGTGCAGAGTTTCAACGACACCATGCTTGAGCGGCTCGGGCGCGTGCACAACGGCAGCGAAGCCCAGCGCGCCATCGATACCGCCTTGAAACTCGTTTGAAAAAGTCACCATCGACTTGATGTACGCCCGCCCGGGCCAAAACCGTTCAGACGGCCTTAACCGACGTGAACACCGCCATCGCCACCAGCGCGAGCCACATCAGCGCTATCATCTGACCATGGAGCCAACACGCCTCGGCCACACGCCGCCCAAAGGCCCTGCTGCAGGACGAAGCCGCGCTCGACATCGAAGACGCGGTACACGACGCGCCTCGACGGCGCAGGTTTCATCCACTACGAAACCTCCGCCTTCGCCCGCCCGCAAATGCAGCGCCACAACCTAAACTATTGGCAGTTTGGCGACTACATCGGCATCGGCGCAGGCGCGCACGGAAAAATCTCGTTTCCCGACCGCATCGAGCGCACCGTGCGCCGCCGCCACCCCAACGACTACCTTGCCGCCATGCAGCGCAACCCTTCAGACGGCATCGAACGCAAAACCGTGTCCGCCGACGATTTGCCCCTTTGAATTACGATGAACGCCCTGCGCCTCTCCGAGGGCGTACCGCCACCCCGTTGCAGGAGCGCACCGCATCAGCCCGCCCGCATCATGGCGCCAATCGAAAACCGCCCGCCGCAAAAGGCCTGCTCGAAAACGACCCCACCGTGTTCCGCCCCACCGCGCAAGGCAGGCTGTTTCTCAACGATTTGCTGCAATGCTTTTTGTGAAGCAGCAACGCCGTAGTTTTTATTTTTCGTCACTATAAAATACGAGAAAAGGAAAAACATGAACATCCCCCTGAACAGTGCAGCGGCGCATCGACGAAACTAAGCCCTCTACCGCCGCTGGCTCGAACTGCTGCCCGCGCTGGAAGATGCGCAGGCGCAATGGCGGCAGGCTGCTGACATCATGGCCGAACTCGACCGTTTTACGCAACCGAATACATGCCCCTACTGCAACGCGGTTTCAGACGGCCTGCCCGTCTCGCTGCACACTGCAGGGCGAATACAGCGTATTGAGGAGACGCGCTCTTTAACGCCTTCGGTGACCATTACCACATCGTCTGGCAGTGGCTGCGCCTCAGCCACGGCCGCCCTCGACCCCGACAACCGCGCCTGAATGCCCGACACACAGGCCGTTCCCGCCTGACGCGGAATGACGTTTCTGAAACCCTGCACCAACCGTGCAAAGGAAGCATCATGAAAAGACCGCCCCTCGCCGCCCTGCTCGCCCTCTCTGCCGCCGCTGCGTCGGCCGCACTGCCCGACGGCCGCTGGCAGATACTCGAAGCCGCTGGCAAACCCGCAGACGGCGCCTTTATCGAGTTCGACGCTGAACACCGCCTGCACGTAAGCGCGGGCTGCAACACCCTCAACGCCGCCTACCGCGTCACAAAAAGGCCGTCTGAAAGCCCGCGCCGCCTCCACCCTGAAAGCTCTGAGCGACGCGATGGAACACAGGCGGCCATCGCGCAAATCCTCGAACGCGGCGCGGCCTACCGCGTCAAAGGCAACACGCTTACGCTCCACGGGCAGACGCGGCAGGTGCTGCTGCGCGCCAAACGCGAAAGCGAATAACGCAATGACAAAAAGCCTGCGGAGATGCCGCAGGCTTTTTGTTCGTCGTGATTGTGATGCAGACGGAAACGGGATTTCACCCGTTGCCGCTGGGTTTTCAGTTTCAGAACGTCATTCCCGCGAAGGCGAACGCACTCGCCTGTCCGGCCGCAGCAGCAGAAACAGCGCAGCAAGTCGCGCGCCGGAGCGTGTCGGCCAGCATGTCTCTGCGCGTCCCAAATATCGCCCTGCGAGCCGAGCACTTCGATGCCCGCCTGCCCGCCTTCGATAACGGCATACTGCCATTCGATGATTCTCAAGGCCGCCGCCACGCTCATGATGAAAGAAACAGCGAGAAAATAGCGCCAGCGGCAAGCCCGCAGGGCGGCGGCAGCAGCCATTCTGGCCATTGCAAGGCGTAGAAGCCGATGATGTAGTGACGACGCGGTCGAAAATGGTTGCGCCCTCGCCCAACAGCGGCGCAAGCGGCAGTTAGCGGCGTCGAAGGGTACGGCGGCAGCGTATAGTGCGCGCCGACGGTGTGCATAAACAGCCACAGGCTCATCAGCAAATACGCCGCGTTGCTGAAAGGAAGCGGCGGTGCGTCAGCACCAGCGCGAAAAACACGGCCGACACGGGAATCATCTCGCATACACACGGCACGGTCGAGCGGGCGCAAGCTCGACGCATACCATCAGCGCGGCGGCGCGAGGGCGAGATATCGTAGAAACAGGGTTTTGCGGTTTTTGCATGGGTTTCTTTCTGTTTTCAGACGGCCTCATGCCCTTTTTCAACCAATCTTCACTCAAACGCAGCGCGTTGCCGAGTACGGAAAGTCGAGCCTGGCGGCATCGCTGCGCCTGCAATCACGGGGCTGAGGTGGCCCAGCGCGGCCAGCGACGCCCAATGTGTTGTAGTGCGCGAAAAACAGGTTTTTGCTGGATGTTTTCAGCGTGGCTTGTGAGATGAAGAGCGCGTCGGCGCGGTTGACCGAGTGCTGCATCAGCGTGGCCGATGCGCTGTTCGGCGATGTCGGCGCCGCCTTCTCACGGCGAAGCTGACATGGGCGGCAGCCAGCGCGGGCGCGTCGTTGATGCCGTCGCCACCATCGCCACGGTGCGGCCTCGGCTTTGAGCCGTTCGATTTCGGCGGCTTTGGCCGCGCGGGGTCATGCCGCCGCGCGTGCTTCGGCGATGCCCAGTTGCGCCGCGATGTCGTCAACAGCGGCCCGCTTGTCGCCGCTGAGATACAAAGCACGCGATCGCGCGTTTTCAGACGACCTACGGCTGGCGGTATCGGCTGAGCGTGTCGAGAGTGCAAAACGCGCGTGCGGGGTTGCCGCCCACCGATGAGCAACAATGCTTGCGTTGCGCCACAGGCCGTCTGAAAGAGGGAGTCAGGGCAGTTCAACGCCTGCAAAACCGCCGGCTGGCCTGCTGACTTCTGCGCCGTCAACATACGCGCTGATGCCTGCGCCGACGGCGGTGTGCGTTTTCAGACGGCGGAATGTCGATGCCGCGTTTGCAGTGCGGCGGCGACGATGGCGGCGGCAAGCGGATGGGCGGCGTTTTGTTCGATGGCGGCGGCAAGGCGGTAGAGGCCGTTTTCGTCAACGCTGTCTGCATCGGCCAGCCATACGGCGGCCACGCGCGGGCGGCCTTCGGTGAGCGTGCCCGTTTTGTCGAGCACCACGGTATCGACCTGTGCGGCGGTTTCCATCGCGGCCGCGTCTTTAAACCAGATGCCGTGCGGCCGCGCCGCTTTGCCCATGCCCACCATAATCGCGGCGGGCGTGGCCAGGCCGAGCGCGCACGGGCAGGGCAATCACGAGCACGGCCACGGCGCGCATGCAGCGCAAGCGTCCAATCGCCGCTGAAAATCCAGTTCAAAAACAAAATCAGCAGAGACACGCCCACCCACGGCGGGCACAAACACCGCCGCCGCTTTGTCAGCCACGCGGGCAATCGGTGCTTGCTGCCCTGCGCTTCGGAGGCGCGTTCATCATGTCGCCCAACAGCGTGGCGCTGCCGAGTTTGGCGGCGCGGTAGGTAATGCTGCCGTCGCTCATCAGCGCACCGGCCAACACTTTGCTGCCCGCCTGTTTGACTTCGGGGCGCGATTCGCCGGTGGATGGCTCTCGTCTGCCCAGCCGCTGCCGCTCTCGACGATGCCGTCTGCGGCGATGCGCTCGCCGTGGTTGGCGCGTATCAGGTCGCCGACGGCGACGGTCGGCCGACAGTGCAGCGACGCGCCGCCGCGCATCACGCGTTAACCTGCGCGGGCGTGAGTTTGATGAGCAAACTGGAGGCTGTTGAGGCTGGATTTTTTCGTGCGCCGCTCCAAAACATTTGCTCAGCGACACAAAGCCCACCACCATCACGCCCGCCTCAAAATACACATGCGCCGTGTGCTGCGTGTGCGCCGAAAAACAGCATATGGGCGAGTAGGGTAAAATCGACAGCGTGCCAATGGTTTACCAACATCCATATTCGCCAGCCCGCCGCGTATGCGTCGCCCCATGCGCTTTTTGTAAAACGGCACGGCCAGCACAGCTGCACCACGCTGGCCAGCGCAAACTGCCACAAAGGCGGCAGCATCCAATCGTGCCGCCCCGCCATCATGCCCGCCATGCCGATAAGAACGGAACACTCCACCGCCAGCAGCAAAAGCCAGCCGCCAGCCGATACGCACCGGACATCCTGCGGCATAGCCGCTTCAGTTTTTCCACCGCACGGAAACCCGCCTTATCGATAATCGCGGCAATCTCGGCGGCAGACAGCGGCTGCCGTCAACACACCTGCGCCTCTTCGCCGGCAAAATTCACGCCAGCTCGATTCGACAAAGTCTTTTTGTTTCAACACCTTTTCAATGCGCGAGGCGCAGGCCTGGCAGTTCATGCCTTCGATTTGGAAACAGGCTTTTTGTTGCATGGCGGTTCTTCCCTGGTTTTGGCGTTTCAGACGGCCTGTTTTTCAGACGGCCTGCATAGAGTAGCGGAGCGAGAGCAGGAGGCCGTCTGAAAAAGGCGTTTTGCCGCTTTCAGACGGCTCGGAACGTTTAGCACGTTTACTGCCGGTAGTGTTTCAGGAAACGCGCCAGCCGCTCCATCGCTTCTTCGATTTGATAGACGTGCGGCAGGGTGACGATGCGGAAGTGGTCGGGTTTGATCCAGTTGAAGCCCGTGCCGTGCACCAGCAGCACTTTTTCCTGCACGAGAAGAGTCGTAGACGAATTTCATGTCGTCGGTGATGCCGTACATTTCCGTGTCGATTTTCGGGAACATATACAGCGCGCCCTGCGGTTTGACGCGCAGATCAGTGCCGGGAATCTGCGTCACCATTTCCCAGGCTTTGTCGCGCTGTTCGAGCAGGCGGCCGCCGGGCAGGATGAGTTCGTTGATGCTCTGGTAGCCGCCCAAGGCCGTCTGAATGGCGTGCTGCATGGGGGTGGTGGCGCACAGGCGCATGGAGGCGAGCATGTCCAGCCCTTCGATGTAGCCTTTGGCGTGCTGCTTGGGGCCGTTGAGCAGCATCCAGCCCTGGCGGAATCCGGCCACGCGGTAGGATTTGGAGAGGCCGTTGAAGGTGACGGTGAGCAAATCGGGGGCAAGGGCGGCGATGTGGTGGTGTTCGGCACCGTCGTAGAGGATTTTGTCGTAGATTTCGTCGGCGAAAATAATCAGGCCGTGGCGGCGGGCGAGTTCGGCGATTTCGAGCAAAACTTTTTGCTGTACACCGCGCCGGTGGGGTTGTTAGTTGATGATAACGATGGCTTTGGTGCGGGCGTTGATTTTGGCTCGATGTCGGCGAGGTTGGGAAACCAGTCGCGCCTTCGTCGCACAGGTAATGGCGCACGGTGCCCCGGCGAGGGTGGCGGCGGCCGTCCACGGGGTGAAGTCGGGCGCGGGATGAGGATTTCGTCGCCGTCGTTCAACAGCGCCTGCATCGACATGGTGATGAGTTCGGACACGCCGTTGCCGATGTAGACGCCGACGGTGACATCACGCAGGCCTTTGGTCCGGTAGTAGTGGACGATGGCTTTTGCGGGCGGAATAGAGCCCTTTTGAGTCGGCAGCCCTGCGAGGTGGGCAGGTTGCGGATAACGTCGACGAGGATCGTCGGGCGCTTCAAAGCCGAAGGGGCGGGCTGCTGATGTTGAGTTTGAGGATTTGGTGGCCGTCTTCTTCGAGTTGGAGGGCTTTTTGTGTACGGGGCCGCGGATGTCGTAGCAGACGTGGTCGAGTTTGCGGATCGGTGAATTTGTCCATGATGGCGTGTTCCGTTAAGAGGGGTAAACAGGCGTAAATGTACTCTGTTTGCGGTTTAGGCAAAGGCGTCGTCTGAAAACGTTTCAGACGCCTTAGGGGCTGCTGGACAATTGTCTGCAGAAGCGGATTTTGCGTCAGAAAGCGGCAGATGCAAGGCGCAAACCGCAGCAGTTGGACACCTTGTGAGGATTTTGCAACGCGGCAGATGCTGTCTTATGGCGCGCAAAACCCGCTTGCAAACCAATCATCAACAGCCCCTAGGAGCATATTCGACGAGGGTGTGGTCGCAGCCTGCCAACTCTTCGTCAATGATGGCGCGATGGCCTGCCAGTCGCCTTTGGCCAGTCCGGCGCCGATTTTCGTAGGCTTGATGCGTTGTCGGGATAGCGGCGTGCGATTTTCGGCGAAGGCGGCGCGGATGGCGCATAGTCGGCCAGCACGCCCGCGCCCCCTGCCAGTGGTCTTGCGTGTAGGCGTTGGCAACGGTGAAACGCACGCCGCCGCGTTCGATTTCGGCGGTGCTGATGGTGCTGAGTTTGCCCGCGCCTTTGGGCGTGGCGAGGTCGGCAGTGTAGGCTTCTGGGAAGGCGGCCTTGATTTGTTTGGCGATACCCGCGTCCATCGCGTGGCGGCAGTTGCGGCCGTGGACGATAACGTCGAAGCGTCCGCCACGCGAGGGCGATCAAATCGCCTTGTATGGTGTTCACGGCGGGTTTCCTTTTGCAGACTTGGAATCGGAGGCCGTCTGAAAGGCTTTCAGACGGCCTTCGGGCTTTTCAGACGGCCTCTTGTCCGCGTTCGTCGGCCGCTTCGTAGGCTTCGACGATTTTCTGCACGAGCGGGTGGCGGACGACGTCTTCGCTGGTGAAGGTGTGGAAATACAGCCCTTCAATGCCGCGCAGTTTTCGCGCGGTCTTTCAGGCCGGATTTGATGTTTTTCGGCAGGGTCGATCTGGCTGATGTCGCCGGGATAACCGCTCTTGTGCCGAAGCCGATGCGGGTGAGGAACATCTTCATCTTGCGGGTCGTGGTGTTCTGCGCTTCGTCGAGGATGACGTAGGCGCTGTTGAGGTGCGGCCGCGCATATAGAGCTAGCGGGGCGATTTCGATCAGGCCTTTTTCCAAGAGCTTGGCGACGTCGAAGCCCATCAAATCGTAAAGGGCGTCGTAGAGCGGGCGCAGGTAGGGGTCGACTGTGTCAGATCGCCGGGCGGGAAGCCGAGTTTTTCGCCCGCTTCGACGGCGGGGCGCACGGAGGATGATGCGCCTCGATTTGCGTTTTTTCCATCGCGTCTGGCGGCAGCGGGCCACGGCGAGATAGTTTTGCCCGTGCCCGCCGGGCCAAGGCCGAAGACACAATGTCGCGGTTCAGGAGGGCGCGAATGTAGCCGTTTTGGCGCGGCGTGCGCCCGCCGATGCCGCCGCGCTTGGTTTGCAGGTAATACTGTTTGCCGTCGCTTTTTCTCCGTGGGCGGCGTCGGCGGTTTTGGCTTCGACGGCGGCCAGGCTGATGTCGTTGTCGTCGAGATCGCGCGTTTGCGCGGTATCGGCGAAGGGCGACGAGGGCGCAGCGACCTGCGTGCGGGCGAGGCCGCCGATAAAGGTGAAGTCGGCAAAACGGCGGGTGATTTCGATGTCCAAAGCCCTTGCCCAACGCGGCAAGGTTGGCGCTCGAAGGCCGGCGAGGCGTTGCAGGACGGTGTTGTCGATGTCGTCGAATGTCAGGCGGACGGTGTGCCTGCGGCTGGTTTGGCGTGAAAAGTAAAGACGGGCGCAATATGGGCTGTTTGCCCGCGAAATATGAGCAAAGGCCGTCTGAAAGCCCTATTTCATGCTTTTCAGACGGCTCTCTGCTTGCTTGCGCGGCGTTTCTGCAGCTTCACCGAATGCTCGCGCGTTTCGTGGAACACGATGTCCGGCCAGCGCTCTTGGGTGAGATTCAGATTCACGCGGTTCGAGGGGCGAGGTAGGCGAGGTTGCCGCCTGCGTCGATGGCAAGGCTGCCCGCGTTGGCTTTTTCAAACTCGGCGAGCTCTGTCGTCGCACGACACCCAGCGCGCGCTGACCAGATGGACGCGTTGTCAAACACCGCTTCCACGCCGTATCTCGTTCGCCAGCCGCGAGGTAACGACTTCAAACCGCAACACGCCCACCGCGCCGAGTATCAAATCCGCGCTGCTCATCGGCTTGAACACCTGCACCGCGCCTTCGCCCTGCTCGCTGCAAGCCTTTTGCAGTTGTTTGATTTTCAGCGGGTTTTTGATGCGCACGCTGCGGAACAGTTCGGGCGCGAAAAACGGAATGCCGGTAAACGCCAGCGTTTCGCCTTCGGAAAAAGCTGCGTCGATTTTGATATTGCCGTGGTTGGGAATGCCGATGATGTCGCCCGCAAACGCTTCTTCCACCAGCCTCGCGGTCGTGCGACATAAACGTAACCACGCTGCTGGCGGCGATTTCGCGGCTGATGCGCAGGTGTTTCATCTTCATGCCGCGCTCGAATTTTCCCCGAGCAGACGCGCAAAAAGGCGATGCGGTCGCGGTGTTTCGGGTCCATATGGCTTGGATTTTGAACACAAATCCCTGAAAACTTGGCTTCATCGGGCGCAATTGAGCGCACGGTGGCATCGCGCGTGCGCGGCGCGGGTGCCCAGTCAATCAGCGAGTTCAAAAATTTCCTGAATGCCGAAATTGTTGATTGCCGAGCCGAAGAACACGGGCGTGAGTTCACCCGCCAAAAAATTCATCCAAATCAAACCGTTGACGCCGCCTGCACCAACTCAATCTCATCGCAGCGCTGCTGGATTTCCAGCGGAAAAACGCTGCGCCAACCTCGGGATTGTCGATGCCTTTAATCACGCCAAACTTCGTGCGGCAGCCGCTCGCCGCCCGCGTCAAACAGATACACTTCGTCATTCAGAATGTGGTACACGCCCTTGAAGCTTTTTGCCCATGCCGATCGGGCTGCTGCTACGGGCGCGCAGCGGATTTGCAGGATGCTTTTCCACTTCGTCCAGCAACCCAAAGAATCGCGCACTTCGCGGTCGTATTTGTTCATAAGGTTACGATGGGCGTGTGCAGGCAGGCGGCAGACGTTGAGCAGTTTGATGGTTTGATGCCCATCGCCTTTTGGCGGCGTCGATCACCATCAGCGCGCTGTCCACGGCGGTGAGCACGCGGTAGGTGTCTTCCGAGAAGTCTTGGTGGCCGGGGTGTCCAGCAGGTTGACGGTGTGGTCTCTGTAGTCAAACTGCATCACGGACGAAGCCACCGAAATGCCGCGCTGCTTCTCGATTTCCATCCAGTCGGAGGTGGCGAATTTGCGGTTTTCTTGCCCTTTACCGTACCTGCGCTTTTGGATCGCGCCCGAGAAACAGCAAGAGCTTTTCGGTGAGCGTGGTTTTACCCGCGTCGGGTGGGAGATGATGGCAAACGTGCGGCGGCGGCGCACTTGATCGAGGATTTCGGACATGGTTCTTTAAAATCAAAATATCAGCCGCTTTGCAGACGGCCTGACGGGGTGTTGGAAAGGCGCGGATTGTACGGAAAAACAGAGGCGCTTCAACGGAAAAACGGGGCGGGTGTAGGGAGGAGAAGAGTCGGAAGGTTCAGACGGCCTCTGACGGCTTGAAGCCGCTGTCGAGGCTGTCTGAAACCTGTTCCCTCTTTGCTTGCGGGAGGGCTGGGTGAGGTTTGCGGTTTGAACGGGATTTATACGGCGGCGGACAAGCGGTTCTGTGCCCCTCCTCTGCCCTCCCCCGCGCTTGGGTGTACAGACCGGACACATAGGTAACACCTGTGCGGGGACATGGGTAACAGTTTTTCGGGCAGTTTAGCAGAAGTCGTTCAGGTCAATCCGGCCGAGGCGGTAGAAGCAGAAATAGACTTCGTACACACTCGTCTTCGCTTGGTACCGGACGGCAGGCTACGGTTTGTCCGACCAGCCCTTTGCCGATGCGTATCTGCCGACCCAGCAGGCTGATGTGGCCGTTGATGTCCGTTTTGCGCACTAAGTCTCCCGGCGGGTATTCGACCGGTGCCAAGTGTTCGGGAAATTCCCTCGGGCTGCTGCGGTAGTGTTGCGAAGGGGTGTCCAGTCCCAGTGCTTCATGCGGCCTTTCGTGGTTGTAGCAGTGCCGCCAGCTCGTCAAATGCCTGCTGTGCTTTGCTCGGGGGCTGTTGGCAATCAGCCTTGCGGCAGTGTTTTTGGTAAAAATCCGCGACTGCCGCGTCAAAAATGCTCGCAAGGTGTCCAACCTGCTGTGCTTTTTCCCTGCATCCGCGAATTTTTTCCTCAAAAACCGCTTCGCAAGCTGATTGCCAACAGCCCCTGCCAAAGGTTCTGCCTTTTGAGCACTTCGGCTTTCAGGCTGCGGTGGAAACGTTCGTCTTTGCCGTTGGTCTGCGGGTGCAGCGGACGGCTGCGGCCGGGGCGGATGCCCAGTCGGATAAGCCATGCGGCCAGGCGGGTCAGTCCGCCTTGTGCGCTGTCGCCCCAGGGTGCGCCGTTGTCGGTGTTGATTCTGTCGGGCAGTCCGTATTGTCTGAATGCTTCGGTCAATGCTGCCTGTACGCCTTCCCTGCGCTCGTTTGCCAGGGCGCGCAGGATGATGTTGTAGCGCGATCGGTCGTCGATAACGGTCAGCGGGTGGCAGCGGCCGCCGTCGGTGGCAAAATGGCCTTTGAAATCCATCTGCCACAATGCGTTGGGGTAGGGATGCTCGAAACGCTGCCAGTTGTGTGCCGCATGGGTGTTTTTCGTGAATGATGCGTCCGTTGCGGTGCAGTATGGAGGTGATGGTGCTGGGGGCGATGTGTATGCCGTGCTCGCGCTGCAGTATGCGGGCGATTTTGCGGCCGCCCCATGCGGGATGTTCGTCGCGTACGGCGAGTACCTGCTGTTCGGTTTGGTTGGCGGTCTGCTTCGGGCTGTTGTGCGGACGGCGGGATTGTTCTTGGGTGCTGTCGCGTTTGAGCCATTTGTAGGCGGTTTTGCGGCTGATGCCGAATTGTCGGCACAGACGGCTGATGTTGCGGTCGGGTTGTCGGGCTAGGGGTTAAAAATTCCTGTCGTTCTCGGACACGGTGGTTTCTCCCCAAGGCATGGTAAGGATTCCGTCTGTTGGGACGGGGAAGGTTACCTATGTCTTCGTACGGGTGTTACCTTTGTGTCCAGTTTGTAAGATTGGGCGCAGGGGAGGGAGGGTGATATGACGATGCAGCCGAGAGGCCGTCTGAAAAAGGCCGTCTGAAAAAGGCCGTCTGAAAAAAGGCCGTCTGAGGCCGTCTGAGGCCGTCTGAAAAAGATAGTGTATTAACCTGTCAAAAACATTTACACGTCTTAACGGTTTTACGCTGGCCGAGCGTGTCCAGCACCCTGAATCTTCGTGTTGGTTTGATTTTGAATGGTTTTAAATTTTGGGATTTTCAGTAAGTTGAAAATTAGCTCTGGTGAAACTATCCGTTAACCTGCGCAACGTTCACGCTCAAAATCTTGCCCGTCTTTATCAGGTGGTAGGCGATGATGGCGAGTTTGCGCATTAAAGCCACGATGATTTGTTTGGGGCGTTTGCCGTTGGCTTTCAGGCGGTTTGTGAAGGTTTTGAATGTCTCGCTGCGGTATGCGTGCATGGCAGGGATAAACAGGGCTGTCCGCAGTTGTGTGTTGCCGACTTTGGAAATCTCTGCTTTTGCGTTAACGCTTGTCCCCTGATTGTCTGATTTTGGGGTCTAGTCCGAGATAGGCCACAAACTGGCCGGCGCTCTGAAACCGTTGGTTGCGGCTCAATACGGACAGCAGGCTATCAGCGGCGTTGTCTCCTACGCCGTCTATGGTTTTCAGTTGCTCGCCGTTGTTGTCGGTATTCGGGTTTTGCCGATAAAAAGTCTTGTATGAGTTTTTGAACGGATTTGATTTGTGCGGCCAGGTGGTCGATGGTGGATTGCAGGGTAGGGGCTGAGATAGTCAGGGGCGGTCTGCTTTTTGGTCTGTTCGGATGCTTTTTGTCTTTTGAGTCGACCGAGATATTGGGTCAGATCTTTGAGTCAGGGTTTGTTCGGGTGTGGGCTTTCGCCACGGTTCGGGGCTCACGGCCTTACAGTATTGTGCAATTAGTTTGGCGTCTTGTTTGTCGGTCTTGCTGCGCAGGAGGACGGCAGTGGCAAAGCCTTTTATCTTGCGGGGGTTCTCTACGCTCATGGTGTAGGTTTCGGCCAAGCAGTCGGCCAGTGCTTCGTAGTATTTTCCCGTCGCTTCGCAGCAGCAATGGAGCTTTTCCGTTGCGCCGTGTTCGGTCAGCCAGTCTTTTAGCTTTTTAAAGCCGCTTTGGCCGTTTTCAAAACGTCGTTCAAAAAAAAAGCCGTCTGAAATCAGACAGCAATCTATGGTTTTCTTCGATACGTCTATGCCTAAGTACATGGGGTTTCGCCTTATGAATACGGGCTTGCTGCCCTAGATAGTGTTCAAATTCAGGATGATAAAACGCCCGCGCTTCAATCTTTTTCGCAATCTCAGGGTATTTGGCCGTACTTGGGAAGTCGCGGGCGGCGGTCGGGTTCATGACGCCCAACCCGCGAGGGTTCTTTCTTTAAAACGCTCGCGGCTTGGTGGTCTCAGGTTTGATGGGGCTCTGCCCCAAGCCCCGCACTCGCCGTGTGGCAGGGTTTGGGGAAAAGCACCCCTAACCCCTGCGGGGAGTGTGTTTTTAGTGGGGGTCAGAGCAGTATCCATTAAAAAGCGTAAAACAAAAAGCGCGTTTTACACTTTTTAACAGGACGTCCTCCCTTGACTGGGCTGAGGTAGGGGTGCTAAGTCAAAGAATTGCATCTTTAAAAAATGACGATTGAAATCATTAAATATAAAGCAATAAAACAAAGGTAAAACCCAACTCTAAAGCCCTTCCAACCCTTTTCGCTCATAAATCAGTAGCTACAAGAAATCCCTGCAAAAAAGCCTGATAGTAAAGGGTCATAAAAACGATCTCCTACTGAGCAGGCGGCCCATCGCTGAATTTACTGGTCTCATACTTATCCTTGCCCGTCAGAGCCAGTACCTCGGAATGTTCGGACGGCGCAGGGGCAGGGCTTGCCGTCTGTGCCTGATTTTCTGCCGTTCGTCGGCGGTAGGGATTATAGAGGCCGTCGGCCACATACTCAAGGCACAAGTGCTTTGTCAAAGCCTTTGATTTTTGTGCCTTGGTCGGTGTAACAGGTGCAGCGGTCAGCATTTTGGACGCAGGCAACGGGAAGGGGCATGGTTTGACGGGACTTTGTTGTGAGTGTCGTAGATGGGCGCTGTGTGCGGCTGGCCGTCAATCGCGGGCATAAAGTCGTCGGCGCTGATGTGCGGCCTGTCCGCCTGTTTTGCCTCGGGTGCGTACTGCCCCGCCGCGTGCGTCACGTCCGCGGCGGGAGCCGCTGCCGTCCCGCCCGCTTCGGGGCTTGCCGCTGGCGCGGCAATGTCGGCGGTTTGGCCTTTTGCTTTGGCTGTTTGGATGTTGACGGGTTTTTCAAACTCGCCCCAAAAGCTGTAAAACAACCATCCGCCGTAAATAAGGAACAGTAAAAATACGGGGATAAGATAAAAAACTTTACTGCGGGCGGTTTTGATTTTGGTGTGCTCTTCGGCCGATTTGTAGAGGCCGTAGTACGCTTTTGTCGAGTTTGTAGACGCTGACAAGGGCGTCTTTGATGTTGGCGCGTGATTCGGGGTCTTTTGCGCCGCCCGTAGACCATTCGAGCTTGCGGCGGATGCCCAAGGACGTGCCGCTGAAATGGGTGTGGTGCTCAACCAGCACACGCAGATGGTTATCTAACAGTTTGGGATTTTGGGTTATCAGTAAAAAATCAAGGCCGCGGTGGCGGTGGGTCTCGAACTCTGAAATGTAGTCGGGGACGGCGGCGGTGCTGGCACGGCGGAAGATGCGCTGACATTCGTCAACGACGATGATTGCACCTGTAGGCGCCCATTTCGGCCATGTTTTGATGCTTTCGCCTTCGGGGATTGGTTCGTGTGGGATTTTGAGGTCGGGAATACCGTCGATAAACAGGGGGCGGCCTTGAAAGTCTTTACGTTTGGCGAGCATGGAAACGACGTTCAGGGTTTTGCCCGAGCCGGGGACGCCTGTAAACAGGTATATCATGGTTTAGTCCTCTTGTTTATTTTTTGGAGATGCCCGCAGACAGTCGGGACAAGCTTTTTACTGATATGACAAAGGCAAACGCGCCCATTATCCAGTTGAGGCAAACGCCCAGCCCTGCGATGTAAATCAGTTGCAAGGCTTCTTTCGGCAGGCTGTCGATGTTTTGGGCAACAGCGGAAACGATGCGTTTTGAATTTCGTTCAGGCCGATATAGGAGACGGTTGAGACGCCGAGGGCGGTCACTAGGCGGCCTGCCACGGTCATCAGGACGGAGGTCAGAATTGTTCCGAGGTTGAGCTTCATGATGGTGTCCTATCTGTCCAGCGAGGCGTAAATAAAGTAGGCGCATGCAAGGATGGTCGAGAGGATAAACAGGGGGCGGAGTTTGCGCGCCAAGTCGCAAAGGCCGTCATAGCTGAATTCCTGCTTGCCGTAGATACCCAAATCCACATAGCGGGGTTCTGGGCATACGCCGTCAGTGGCGAAGATGTCGGCGGGGCTGAAATCAAGGGGTATGTCCTGATGCGGGATAGCCACGTCTTCGTAATCGGCGTTACCCCCTTCGGCACACATGAGGGAATCAGGGATGTTTGTCGCAAAAAGTCTTTGTCCTGTTGGTTTTGAGTTTGGCCGTTCGGGTTGTTCTGGCCGTTGGGGTTCTGCGGGGTTGACGGTTGATTAGGAGCATCGGGCGTGACCTGCTGACGCGTCGGCGCCTGGCTCGAATTTGGCTTGAGGTCGGGGCGCGGGATAATGGAGGTCTGTCACACTGCCGTCGGGGTGCTAAGGTGGCTCGTGTCTGCTGCGCTTGTTTGCTGCCCTGCGGGGTGAGGGGCGGATTTGGCCGTTGCTGGTTGTAGGTGATGTTGGTCGTTGACTCGGACACGACATTACCCATCATGGACAACTGACGCATGAGTTCGGCATGGTTGGTTTGGTTGCTCCTAGCCATGCGACGCAGGATGTTTGGCGATTTCAGCTTGGAGTCAGTTGCAGTCGTCGGGGTGGTTGGGCGTTAGGCAAGTCCTGCTTGCCGTCCCATTGACTCCACGTCAAAAAGGCGTAGGGTGTATGATTTATGAGGTATTGTTTTGGGAAAAATATTGGTTGATTTCTTTTCGGGGAACCTCGTATTTATCAATTTTTCCGTTTTTGTAATAGGCAAGCGCTCCGCTTTTTGTCGGCAACCTCTTTATTCGTGTAGTGGACAAATTTGTGACCTGTGTACTTGCCCGCCACGCCATAGTAAAACGTAATACCCAAATCTGTTTGCCCTTTTAGCTGCTCTTGGGCGGCCTCTTTGTTTTGTTGGTCCGTGCGGCGGCTTCGGCGGCTTCGCGGGCAATTTTTGGGCTTGGGCGGCGGCCAGTGCATCCGCTAGGTCGCCGTCACGTTCGGCTTGGGTTTGGGTGTTTTGGAGTTTTTGAGCAAATCTGTTTTCGACTAGATGATATAAATCTGTTCGGTGGCAGAAATCTGACAAAACCGCTTCCCATAGTCCAGTAATGGTCCAAAGCCGTTTCAAAAGCCATGACAAAAACAGCCTCAACAGATTTTCTGTAATCCTCCTCCGTAATTCCCTGATTTAAAATCTTTATACGCCTGTATCGGCAGAATAGAGTCAATAGCATGGCCCTAAAGCGGCTTAATCCCACCGTAAAGACACCCAGCCCCTAACTTGCAGTTGTCTCATATTCGCCGTCTGATTGACAGACGTGTTCATATTGACCTTTTTCGCCATAGTTACCCGTCACGGTCACATTGCGCCCCTGCGTGCCGGTAATGTTGCCGCCGTCTTTCCTAACGGTCGGTTTGCCTCTGCTGTCTTGCACGCGCCAAACGCCTGAATTGGGGTCGTATCCCATGTTCTTCAGGGCGTTTTCGCTCGAGAATCCGGCACTGTGCGGGGCGGTCGGTGGGGGAAGGGGACGTCGGCCATCACTTGGGCATTAACAAAACACAAGGCCAGCGAGGCCAGAAAGTAGGGTAAGAGGCCTAATAAAAATTGGATTTCGCAGTCATTCATTTCTCACTCGGTCGGGTATTCTTTGAGAATGGAAATCATGGATACGATTACGCGGAGGGCAAGAATCGCAATCATGGACGAAACAATCATGACGCCGATTTCCTTGCCTGCTTGGACGTATTCAAATGGGTCGCATTGGAGAAAATTCGGTTTGACGGTTTGGCCTTGATATTCCAAGTCTTGCCGTTAAAACGGGTGGTGCAACACCCGTCTTTATCTATGGTCGGACGACTTGGTCATCAGGGCGTTTGTCGCTTCTGCCTCCGTCATGTAGCAGATGCGTCCTTGCTGATAACCCATAGCCGTTAACCCGCTTTGCGGATGCCTTGTTTCATGATGCCGATGGCGACAATCGCCACGACGATGCCGATAACGACGCCGCCGATGCCTGCAATGCCTGTTTTGAGGCTGGCGAAGTTCGGCTTTTGCCGCGTCAGAGCGCAGCGTTAGCACTCGCTTCCTCGGCTAATGCCATTACGGGCATGGCTGCCATGGTTGCCACGGCAAGGCCGCGGTAATACTTGGTTTTGAGTTTAGTCAACATAACGTTGTCCTTTTTGGTTGGTTAAAAACGGGCTGCTGGGTGGGGTCATCGCGGCGCAGCCCAAAACCGCGAATCTTGATCAGTAACCTAGCTCTTCAAGTTGAGATTCAATTTCTGAAAGTTCTCCTTCATAATGTTCTATCCAAGATTTGTGTGATTCTATTTCTTGGTGTATTTCTTCTGTTCTTGCAAGCAACTCTGTAATTAATTCTTCGTTTTCTTCACTGCAATCCATAATTAGCCCTCATCCGAGTAGTAAACGTTGTCTTTAAAGGCGCGGGGGAAAATGCGCAGGGTAACGATTTGGTCACGTTTGTAGTGTTCGTAGCGTTCGGGGTGCTTTGGTTTTGACTTCGCAAAGTTGCGTGCCGTTGTCCGAGCGGACAAGCAGGCCGATATAGTTGTCTTTTCTGTAAGTGCCGTCGTTGTTTTTGCGCTCTTTGGTAAAAGGTCGGTCAAAGGTGGCTGTGACAAAAAAGCCTTGTTTCTGGTTTTGGTTTTCGCTCATGCTGGTTACTCCATAGTTAAGATGGTTACACGGTTGTTAAATGCCCATTTCGGGCTGAGGAAAGAGGCCAAGACGGTGTTGTAGTTGTCTTGGTTGATATCCGAAGGTGCGGAAATTCCATTTCGCCCATCTGGTCAGGTACGGAGTCCACAGCTCAACCCACTTTTTTAGCTTGCGTCTCCACTCTTTCGAGCCTTTGGACACAAAAGCAAAGTTGCTATTCGCAACTTTCCACATGGATTTTTATCCATACTGGTACGGACGAGTCTGTACCCTTTGTCTTCCGGCAGGCGGCTATCTATGTGTTTGGCGATGTATTTGGAGACGTAGCGGGACAGTCCTTTGCTGTTGGTTTTGACGGGCAGTAGTTCGGTGCGGCCGAAGCCGTATTTGCCGACGTTTTCGCGCAGGAGTGTCCAGAGTTGGCGCAGATAGGGATTGGCGGATTTGTAGCGTTCTTTGCGGGGTATGCTGTTGTCTGAGAGTTGGCGGAAATTCAGGCCGCGCCTGATGTTCAGGCAGGGTGTTAACGAGCAAAGGTGGAAAGTGGATACGGCCTAGTGCGTTCGTAGACGCATATGTATTCGGGAAAATGGCGTTTTAAGAAAGTTTGTGCGCAGGCTGTGAAAGCGGCGTTGGGCTTCTTTTGGGTCGGTCACGTCGTCGGCAAAGGTCAGGGTTAAAAAACCTACTTTGTCGAGGCCGAAAGTCTCGATGAACGCTTTGACGTTCATTTTCGGAGGGCGGCGGTAGATTTACGGTAAGGAGTCGAAAACTCGTTCAGGCTTTGGCCTTTCGGGTTTTCGTAACCAACTGGCAACTGCTTGATTTCGCCCGTTTGTTCGGTCTCAATGCAGTTGTTACTATTTAGACAAGGAACGGAGCGCTTCGCGCTCTCTGTAGCTGAACGAGTCATTTCTCACCCCCTTTTCTGAGGGCGGAAACGGTCATTTTTCCGTACAGGTCGGCACGGTTGTGGGTTGCTTTGTAGTTTTGGGGGTTGGTAATCAGGAAGGCTTTGGTCTCAAGACAAGTTACATCATGGCCTTTTTGATAAATACTCGAAGAACATAGGCGATTAGTTCGCCCTTGTGATGGTGCGGCGTGATTGTGTGATACAGATATGACATTTTAGACCCCTCTCAAATATCAGTTAAAAATATTTGTCAAGGGGTTGAAATCGGTTTTTACACTCCCTTAACGGGGCGCAATATATAAGGCCGTCTAAGAGGCCGTCTGGAAAAAGGCCGTCTGAAAAAGGCCGTCTGAAAAAGGCCGTCTGAAAAAGGCCGTCTGAAAAAGGCCGTCTGAAAAAGGCCGTCTGAAAAAGGCCGTCTGAAAAAGGCCGTCTGAAAAAGGCCGTCTGAAAAAGGCCGTCTGAGGGCCGTCTGAAAAAAGGCCGTCTGAAAAGATAGAGCCGTCTGAAAAAGGCCGTCTGAAAAGGCCGTCTGAAAAAGGCCGTCTGAGGCCGTCTGAAAAGGTCGTTCTGAAAGAAAGGCCGTCTGACCGTCTGAAAAACCTGCTTCGCAGAGTTTTTCGAGACGGCACTTTGTTGCGGAACGGGAGTCTGCTTAATCGCCCATGGCCCATCGAGCTGGCGTTGCCGCCCGCGGCGGTGGTGTTGATGCTGCACTGAGATTTCTTCAAACACTTGCACGGATGTCGAGGCTGCGTCTTCGAGGGCAGGATGCGGATAAGCGCGCCGTCGGTTTGTGGCCAGTTTCTGTTTGCGCTCGGCGGGCAGTGCGTCCAGAGCGGCGACATGGCTGATGCCGAGCACTTCTGGACGGTCGTTCACCACCAGTAGTTCGCCCAGTGCAGTCGAGTGTCCGGCCGAGGTGGCCGGGTTCGATCGACGGTTTGAGGATGCCGAGGCAGCCAGTTGGGCGAGGGCGGCGAGCTGCGGGCGAGGTCGCCGCCGTAGAGCCATACGCGTTTGGGCGCGTGCCAGCGCGGCACGTTGCGCTCGCCGGTGGGGCCGGGCAGAGGCTTGCTCGGCTTGGCGCAGGGTGTGCACGCGTGCCCGGCCGAGGGCTGCGGCGGCTTCGAGTTTCGCTCTTGGGTGAGCGGCAGGCTTTGCAGGACGGTTTGCAGTCTTGAGCGCGGCTTCGTCGGCCTGGCCGCTGCGGGTGGTCAGCTGGGGCTGCACGCCAGCTGCTGAGGCGGCTGAGGCGTTGCAGGTAGAAGGGCCGCCCGCTTTGGGGCCGGTGCCGGAGGCCGTGGCCGCCGAAGGGCTGCACGCCCGACGACGGCGCCGACGATGTTGCGGTTGACGTAGACGTTGCCCGCTTCGATGCGGCTGCGGATGTGGTCGACTGTGCCGTCGATGCGGCTGTGGATGCCGTGGGTGAGGGCGTAGCCTTTGCCGTTGATTTGGTCGATCAGGCTGGTCGAGCTCGTCGGCGCGGTAGCGGATAGACGTGCAGGACCGGGCCGAACACTTCGCGCTGCAGTTCGTTCGAGGTTGTTCAGTTCGAAACAGGACGGGGCGATGAAGGTGGCGTTTTCGCGGGTCACGTTTTCAGGCAGCTTTGATTTTCGTGGCTGGACTTTGGCGGCGCTTTTCATTTTGTCGATGTGGGCGAGCAGGTTTGTGCTGCGCTTCGGCGTCGATAACTGGGGCCGACGTCGGTGGTCAGCTGCTGCGGGTTGCCGACGACGCAGTTCGTCCATCGCGCCTTTGATCATGGCCACCATGCGGTCGGCCACGTCTTCCTGCACGCACAGGATGCGCAGGGCGGAGCAGCGCTGGCCGGCGCTGTCGAAGGCGGAGGCGAGCACGTCGGCGCACACTTGCTCGGCCAGTGCGGTGCTGTCCACAATCATGGCGTTCTGGCCGCCGGTTTCGGCAATCAGCACGGGCTGTCGCTCGCGCGCGCCAGGGTTTGGTTGATGAGTTTGCGCCACTTCGGTCGAGCCGGTGAAGACCACGCCGTTGATGCGTTCGTCCTGCGTCGAGTGCGGCGCCCACGTCGCCCGCGCCGAGCACGAGCTGCAGCACGTTGCGCGGGATACCGGCTTCGTGCATCAGCTGCACGGCGCGGTAGGCGATCAGGCTGGTTTGTTCGGCGGGTTTGGCCACCACGGTGTTGCCTGCGGCCAATGCGGCCACGACTTCGCCGGTGAAGATGGCCAGCGGGAAGTTCCACGGGCTGATGGCGACGATGGTGCCCGACGCCGTGGCGTTCGGCGCAGGTGTGTCTCGGCTTCGTCGGCGTAGTAGCGGCAGAAATCGACGGCTTCGCGCACTTCGGCGATGGCGTTGTTCAGGGTTTTGCCCGGCTTCGCGCACGGCCAGCATCATCAGTTGCGCGTGTGCCTTCATCAGGTCGGCGATGCGGCGCAGGATGGCGGCGCGCTCGGCGGCGGGTGTGCCGCCCAGCTGCTTTCGGCGGCTTTGGCGGCGGCCACGATTTCGCGCGTCGGCAGCATCGGCACGAAGGCGGCGTGCCCGACGACGTCGCTCGTGGTCGGCGGGATTGCGCACTTCAGTGCGGGCGGCCTTTGACGGCTCGGCCGACGACGCGAGCGCGGCTTGGACGTGTCGGCGGCGGCGGCGTTCATGTCGGCCTGCAGCTGTTTGCAGACGGTTTTCGTTGCTCAAATCGAAGCCTTGCGAATTCGAGGCGGTCGTCGCCGTAGAGGTTGCGCGGCAGCGGCAGCTGCGGGTGTGCAGGTGGATGCCTTGTTCGCGATGGTGTCGAAGCGGGCTGCGGATGAGTGCGTCGATGCTGATGTTTTCATCCACAATCTGGTTGACGAAACGAGGTGTTCGCGCCGTTTTCCAACAGGCGGCGCACCAAGGTAGGCCAGCAGGGTTTCGTGCGTGCCCGACCGGGGCGTACACGCGCACGCGGCGGCCGAGGTTCTGCGGGGCCGACCACTTGGTCGTACAGGGTTTCGCCCATGCCGTGCAGGCATTGGTGTTCGAACTCTTTGCCTTTGCCCATTTGGTAAATCGCAGCCAGAGGGTGTAGGCGTTGTGGGTGGCGAAATTGCGGGAATACGGCGTCTTGCGCGTCGAGCAGTTTGCGCGCGCAGGCCAGATAGGAAATGTCGGTGTGGACTTTGCGGGTGTAGCTGGGATAGCCGTTCAGGCCGTCCACTTGCGCCCATTTGATTTTCGCTGTCCCCAATACGCGCCTTTTCACCAGGCGAATCATCAGTTTTTGGTTGTTGCGGCGGGCGAGGTCGATCAGATAGTCGATCACGAAGGGCAGCGTTTTCTGATAGGCCTGCACCACGAAGCCGATGCCGTGGTAGCCCGGCCAGATCGGGGTCGGAAACCAGCGCTTCCATCAAATCGAGCGAAAGTTCGAGGCGGTTGGCTTCTTCGGCGTCGATGTTGATGCCGATGTTGTATTGTTTGCCGAGCAGGAACAGTTCTTCAGGCGCGGCAGCAGCTCGCTCATCACGCGTTCGTGCTGGGCGCGCGAATAACGCGGGTGGATGGCGGAGAGTTTGACGGAAATGCCGTTGCCTTCGTAAACGCCCTGCTCCGGCAGCGTCTTTGCCGATGGCGTGGATGGCCTGCACATAGTCGTTGTAATAGCGTTCGGCGTCGGCTTCGGTCATCGGCCGCTTCGCCCGAGCATGTCGAAGGAATAGCGGTAGCCCATTTTTCGCGCTCCTTTGCCGTTTTTGCAGGGCTTCTTCAATGGTTTTGGCCGGTAACGAACTGTTTGCCCGAGCATGCGCATGGCGTATCCACGCCTTTGCGGGATCAGCGGTGCGCCGCCTTTTGCCCACAGGCGGGTGAGCGCCGCGCCCAAGGCTCGTCGTCGCTGTTTGGGCGTGGTGAGTTTGCCGGTAATCAGCAAGCCCCATGCGGCGGCGTTGACGAACATGGAGGGCTGTTGTCCCAAGTGGCTTTTCCAGTCGCCGCCGGACAGTTTGTCTTGAATGAGTTTGTTGCGGGTTTCTTTATCGGGAATACGCAGCAGGGCTTCGGCCAGGCACATCAGCGCCACGCCTTCTTCGCTGGACAGGGAGAAATTCGTGCATCAGCGCGTCCACCCTGCTGGCTTGGTGCGGTCGGCACGCACCCTGTTTTCACCAGGCGGCGGGCGAGTTCGGTCGGCGCTTTTACGCTCTTCTTCGCTCATCTGCGCGCGTTGCAGCATATCGTGCACCGGCTTCGATTTCGTCGCGGCGGTAGGCATCGGTAACGGCTTGGCGCAGTGCGGTTTGCGTTGAAAGGCAAAATCGAACATTTGTTCGAGGTTCTCCAAAGAGGTTTCAGTAGTGTTTTCAGACGGCTCCTACATCAGCAAAGGCCGTCTGAAAAAACTGCGTGATCAAATGTGAAACGGTTAGGCAGGGGCACAGTGGTTAATCGGAGCGTTATCCTCAATAGGCCGTGACGGTTTTCAGACAGCCTCGAGACGTGAGGCTGTCTGAAGTCGGGAGACCTAGACGCCTATCGCGGCGCGGTAATCGGCATCGGCTTTTTCAAAGCGCTCTCTGCGATTTCCTCGAGACGGGCCTTGCCGATCAGCGACACGCAGCAGCGGCAACTCAGGGCGCAGGCGATAAAGCCGGGACGATTTCGTACACGGTGAGCCAGCCGTTTCTGCCTGCGGCGATGGCGGTTTTTCACCCACCTGCCCACATCACCACGGTCACGCGCACCGGCAATCATGCCCGCCAGCGCGCCCGATGCGGTAATGCGTTTCCAAAACACCGACAGAATGACGACGGGGCCGAATGCCGCGCCGAAACCTGCCCAAGCGTAGGACACCAGCTCCCAGCACTTTGCTGTTCGGGGTCAGCGGCAATCAGGATGGAGATCACGGCAATCGCCAACACCATCAGACGGCCGACCCACACCAGTTCTTTTTGCGGGCGCGTTTTTACGCAGAAAGCCTTTGTAGAAGTCTTCGGTAATCGCGCTGGAGCATACCAAAAAGCTGGCAGGACAAGGTGGACATCACCGCCGCCAGAATGCGCGCTTAGATCACGCCGGCAATCCACGGATTGAAACAGCAGGGTGGACAGGGCGATGAAACACGCGCTCGTGGTTGCCCTTTGCATTGCGGCAGACATCGGTCGGATTGCGCGGCAAAGTAGGGCGATGCCGAAATAGCCCGACGGCCACCGCACCGCCCAAAGCACAGAAATCATCCAGGTCATGCCGATGCGGCGGGCGGATACCAGCGATTTCGCGCTTTCGGCCGCCATAAAGCGCGCCAGAATGTGCGGCTGGCCGAAATAGCCCAAGCCCCAGGCGGCAGTGGAAATGATGCCGACAAAAGGTCGTTCCCGGCAAACAGGCTGCCGTATTCCTTGCCGGTTTCGGCGGCCACGCTCTGGATGGCGGCGGACATCTGCTCCGCGCCGCCCAAGCCCAGATACACCATCACCGGTGTCAGAAATCAGAGCGAAAAATCATCAGCGAAGCCTGCAGGGTGTCCGTCCAGCTCACGGCCAAGAAAGCCGCCCGATAGAAGGTGTAGAGCGATGGTGGCGCCGCGCCCAGCCACATGGCTTGCTGGTGTAGCTCATGCCTTCAAACAGGCTTTGGAACAGGCGTGCCCCCGCCACAATGCCCGACGCGCAGTAAATAGTGAAAGAAAAACAGAATAATAATCGCAGAAACCACCTTCATCAGATGGCCGTCCGCGCCGAAAACGGTGGAAGAAATAGTCCGGCAGCGTCAGCGCATTGTTGGCGATGCTCGGTGTGCACGCGCAGGCGGCCGGCCACCAACAGCCAGTTGAAATACGCGCCGATGGTCAAAGCCGATGGCAATCCAGGCTTCGCTCAGGCCGCTCAGGTAAATCGCGCCGGGCAGGCCCATCAAAGCCAGCCCGACATATCGGACGCGCCCGGCCGACATGGCGGTAACGAAACGGGGCCCGAGGCTGCGGCCGCCCGAGAATGTAGTCGTCGAAATTGCGGGTGGAGAAATAGGGCGGCCAGGCCGATCAGGAGAACCGCCACCAGATAGATGGCGAAGGTGACATCATGGGATTCATAAGCTCTACTCTTTTCTCAAGGTTTTTCTTTTGTCGAATTTGGGTACGCGGCTGCGGCGGGCACGGTGCGGACGCGCCGCCGTTATACTCTGACTTGGCTATTTTTGTCAATAATTGCAAAAGAAGAGGCATGGTTTTGTGCTAAATCAAACCCTTTTCCAAACGCTTCCCAAGTTGCAGCCTCGTTGAAGCTTTGCTTTCAGACGGCCTTTCACACAGCAAAGGCCGTCTGAAACAACGGCTGCACGCTCAGTCTATCTTCACATAGCCACTTCGAGAATCTCGATCCGCTCCCTGCCCTCGGGTGTGTGCAGCAGCACCGTCGCCCTCGCGCGCCTTAATCAGGCTGCGCGCCAGCGGCGAAATCCACGAAATTTGCCCAGCGCCGTATCGGTTTCATCGATGCCGACGATGCTCACCGTCTGCTCCTCCCGCTGCCGCGCAGCAGGGTGACGGTTGCGCCGAAAAACACCTGATCGGTCGGCTCGCGCGTTTCGGGATCGACCACCTGCGCCGCTTCCAGCCGCTTGCGGAGAAAACGGATGCGGCGGTCGATTTCGCGCATCCGCCGTTTGCCGTAGAGATAATCGCCGTTTTCGCTGCGGTCGCCGTTGGACGCCGCCCAGTTCACCACCTGCGATTTCAGGGCGCTCTTTGTTCACCAAATGATAAAGCTCGTCTTTCCAGGCTCTGCCAGCCTGCGGGCGTGATGTGGTTGGAGTATCGCTCACGACTCGGATAGGCCGTCTGAAAAAGCGCGATTCTAACAAAGCGCGCGCCGCCTACGCATCCGGCAAAGCGCCGCCGCCGCACCATTAATTTACACAATCTTAAGAGTCCGATAATATTGTTTGACAATACGCACAAAACTTTATCACATTTTGCAGCCCCGCGCAACAGCGGCACGAAAAATACCCCGCACGTGCGTTTTGTGTCCGATTGCGCCGCCTGCCGGACGATACGTCCCGCCGCCTGCACCGCCGAAAGCGCTGTGCGCACGGCGCGAGCAACAGAAAAAGAAAACCGACAAGAGGAGCACCCGTTTCGCGAACACCACCTCCAAACCAAAAATCCTACCGCCGCCTGTCTTGTCGCCTGCCTGGCTCTGGCAGCCTGCGGCGGCAGCGAACCCGTTGCCAAACCCTTCAAACGCAGCAACTTCTAACCGCATCGTTATCGGCAGCAGCGTCGAACCCGGCACGCTCGATCCGCAAAAAGCGGCGATTTGGCCGCAGGCGCCATTATCCGCCAGATGATGGGACGGCCCGTCGGCACCGACGGCGAAGGCAAAACCGTTCCCGCGTTGGCGGAAAAATGGGAAAGCGACGGCGACAAAGTCTGGACCTTCCACCTGCGCGCGACGCGAAATGGTCAAATGGCGACCCGATCACCGCCGACGATTTCGTCTATAGCCTGCGCCGCTTGGCCGACCCCGAAACCGGCGCGCCCTACGCCGGCTATCTGAGCCGACGGCAAAAGGTCATCAACGCCGAAGAAGTGCTCACCGGCAAAAGCCAAGCCGAAAACGCTCGGCATCCGCGCCCTCGACAAAAACTCGCAATCCACCCTCAGCATGCCCCGTGCCCTATTTCCCCGACATGCTCGTCCAGCTGTGGGTCTACCCCGTGCACAAAGCCACGGTGGAAAAATACGGCGACAAATGGACGCAGCCGGAAAACTATGTCGTCAGCGGCGCATACAAACTGAAAGAATGGCGCGTCAACAGCCACATCCTGCTGGAAAAATCCCGCCTATTACGACAAAGCCTCCGTGTCCGTACCCGAAGTCATGTTCCTGCCCGCGCCCAACGAATTCAACCGCTACCGCGCAGGCGAAGCCGACGTGACCTACGGCATTCCGTCCGACCAGATCGAAAACCGCTGACAAGTGAATTCCCCGGCCAGGTGCGCAAAACCACCCTCTTGTGCACCTTCTATCTCGAACTGAACAACAAAGCCTTCCCTTCGACAACCCGAAAGTGCGCGCGCGCGCTCAGCATGCTCGCCGACCGCACCATCGTTACAAAGTCAGCGGCGGGGGACGTACCGCCTTCCAGCTCCACCCCGCCCGAAATGCAGGGCATCACCCAAACCGCGCCCGACTGGAAGGATTGGAGCAAAGAGAAAAAAACCGCCGAAGCCATGCGCCTGCTAAACGAAGCGGGCTTCAACGAGTCCAACCCGCTAACCTTCGAAGTGCTCTACAGCACCAACGAAACCTCGCGCAAGCAGATTACCGCGCTGCAATCCATCTGGAAAAACCGCCGTGCCCTTCATCCAGCCCAACCTGATCAACCAGGAATGGAAAACCTATCTGGACACGCGCCAGTCGGGCAATTTCGCCATCGCGCTCGCTGGCTGGTGTTCCGACTACAACGAACCTTCGGGCATGCTCAACACCTTCCGCTCCAACAGCCCGAACAACCGTTTCTTCTACCACAACCCCGTCTTCGACCAAACGCTCTGACGCCACACTGGCCGCAGGCGCCACGCCCGAAGAGCGCGCGAAACTCTACACGGAGGCCGAAGCGATGCTGCAACGCGATTCCGTCTTCATTCCCGCTCTACCACCAGGTAGCCGTCCAACTGGTGAAACCCGACATCGAAGGCTTCTCCACCCACGACCCGCTGCGCAACTACACCGTCAAACACTGGTCGATCGCGCCGAAGAAATATCAGCCCTTTTCAGACGGCCTCATGCAGCACGGAGGCCGTCTGAAAAGGCCGTCTGAAAAACACACAGAATCCGCTAGGAGCAAAACATGACTGCAACACCTCGAGAAAAACTTGGCCGCACTTCGCCAAGCCATGAAAACACGGTTTGGACGCTTTTCGTCATTCCTTCCGCCGACCCGCACCCTTTCCGAATACCTACCCGAACACTGGCAGGGCGCGGCGCGATTTTGTCGGGCTTTACCGGCTCGGTGGGCACACTGGCTGTAACCGCCGACGATGCCGGCGTGTGGTGGACAGCCGCTATTGGGAGCAGGCCGAACACCAGCTTGCCGGCACCGGCATCGGTTTTGCAAAAAGCGGCCAAGTCGCCCCCTACACCGAATGGCTGGCCGCCAACCCTGCCCGAGGGCGCAACCGTAGGCGTGCCCGCCGATATGCTGTCGCTTACCGGCAAACGTGCGCTAGAGCAGGCGCTCGCGGCGAAAAACATCCGCGTTGCCCATCCTGAAACTTTGTTAAACGAAGTGGACCGGCCGCCCTGGCCATGCCGTCTGAAACCGTTTATATCCACCATCCCGACTATATCCGAAAGCGCGGCGGAAAACTGCCCGCGTACGCGCCGCCAGCGAAAGAGCAGGGCGCGGACTACCATCTGATTTCTTCGCTCGACGACATCGCGTGGATTACCAACCCGCGCGGCAACGACGTTCCCTCACAATCCCGTATTTTTGTCTTTCCTGCCGATTGGCGCGGACTCGGCCGTATTGTTTGCCGACCACAGCCGATCTCAACGCCGATTCCGCTGCCGCCGCTGCAAGCCGCCGGCATCGAAGCACGTGATTATGCCGAAGCCGCCGCCTCATTGGCCGCCTTGCAGGGGCAGCCTGCTGGTCGAGCCGGGCAAAACCGCCGTCAGCACGCTGGGCCAAGCTGCCCGAATCTGTACGCCTGATTGAAAACATCAATCCCAGCACTTTCTTCAAAATCCACCAAATCCGATGCCGACATTGCCCACATCCGCGAAGCATGGCGCAGGACGGCGCGGCCTTGTGCGGCTTTTTGCCGAGTTCGAACAGAAGTTGGCCGCCGGCGAACGCGTTACCGAAGTCGATGTCGATACCCTGCTGCTAAAACACCGCAGCCAACGCCCCGGCTTTATTTCCCCGAGTTTCGGTACGATTGCCGGTTTCAACGCCAACGCGGCAATGGCGCACTACAGCGCCACCGAAGAGAGCCACAGCGTGATTGAAGGCGACGGCATGCTGCTGATTGATTCGGGCGGCCAATACTGGGGCGGTACCACCGACATTACCCGCGTCGTACCCGTAGGCAGGCCGTCTGAAGCGCAAAAACGCGACTACACGCTGGTGTTGAAAGCGCATATCGCGTTGGACGAAACCGTGTTCCCCGAAAACATTCTCGCGCCGATGCTCGATGCCATTTGCCGCAAACCGATGTGGCAGGCGCAATGCGACTACGGCCACGGCACGGGACACGGCGTGGGCTATTTCCTCAACGTACACGAAGGCCTGCAGCTGATTGCCTATGCCGCGCTGCTCCAACCCCAACCACGCCATGAAAAAGGCATGGTTACCTCTATCGAGCCGGGTATTACCGGCCCGGCAAATGGGGCATCCGCATCGAAAACCCGGCCGCCAACATGCCCGTGGAACATCCCGCAGAAACCGAGTTCGGCAAATTCCTGTATTTTGAAACGCTCACTCTGTGCCCGATCGACACGCGCCTGATGCTACCCGAGCTGATGAGCGACGACGAAATCCGCTGGGTCAACGACTACCACGCCCAAGTCCGCAGCCGCCTCGCCCCCAACCGAAGGCGCGGCCAAAGACTGGCTGATGGCACGCACCGAGCCGATCTCGCGCGGATAAAGCGCCGCACAGGCCGTCTGAAACTGCAACCGCTTTTCAGACGGCCTCTTCCGACCAACCCCTGCCCTGCCCCGCCGTTTTCACTTCGCTGAAACCCCGCTTTCAGACGGCCTCACGGACGCGGCGGCACGGCAGAGCAAGACGGCGCAAGCCGTCGGAAACCGACCCGATTATGCTGAAATTCATCATCAAACGGATATTGGCCGCCATCCCCACCATGCTGGTGCTGATTACCGTATCCTTCTTCCCTGATGCGCCTCGCGCCGGTAGCCCTTCACGGGCGAACGCAACCTGCCGCCCGCCGTACTGGCCAACATCGAAGCCAAATACCACCTCAACGACCCGATGTATTTGCAATACTTCCACTATGTGAAGCAGCTGGCGCAGGGCGATCTCGGCCCCTCGTTCAAATACAAAGACTTCTCCGTCAACGAGCTTTTGGCGCAGGCGCTGCCCGTGTCGCTGGAAATCGGCCTCACTCCTTCGTTATCGCTGCCGTGCTCGGCATGCTTTTTGGGCATCTTCGCCGCGCTCAAACAGAACACCTGGGCGGACTACACCCTGATGACGCTGGCGATGACCGGCGTGGTCGTGCCCAGCTTTGTCAAAGCGCCGATTCTGGTGCTGATTTTCGCCGTTATCCCTGCAATGGCTGCCCGCAGGCGGCTGGAACGACGGCGCGCTGCCCAACCTGATTCTGCCCGTGGCCGCGCTGTCCATCAGCTACGTGTCGAGCATCTCCGCATCACGCGCGGCGCGATGATCGAAGTACTCAACAGCCCGTTTATCCGCACCGCCCGCGCCAAAGGCCTGCCAATGCGCACCATCGTATTGAAACACGCGCTGCCCCCGCCCTGCTGCCGATTGTGTCCTACCTCGGCCCGGCGCTGGTCGGCATCATCACCGGCGCGATTGTGGTGAAACCATCTTCAACCTACCCGGCATCGGCCAGCTCTTCGTCAACGGTGCGCTCAACCGCGACTACGGCATGATCCTCGGGCTGACCATATTGGTGGGCGTGCTCGCCATCCTCTTCAACGCCGTTCTCGACATCCTCTATGCCTGATCGATCCAAAAATCCGCTACTGACACCGCGCGCCGCACAGCGCACTCTCTTTCAGACGGCCTCACAGCACGTCAGGCCGTCTGAAACACTTCCGCGCGCGGCCGGACATTGAGACACAAACATGATATTCAAGAAAAACCGCCGAAGCCTTGGCCTCGGCCGCCGCAAGCGCTCTCGATCGAAGGCAGCAGCCTGTGGCAGGACGCATGGCGCCGTTTCCGCAAAAACAAAGCCGCGTTTTACAGCGTCGTCGTACTCGTTCTGATCACCCTGTTCGTCATTTTCGTGCCGCTTATCGCGCCCTACACCTACGATTTCACCGACTGGGACGCCATGTCCTCGCCGCCCGCCTTCGCCGACAAACACTTCCTCGGCACAGACTCCCTCGGCCGCGACCTGCTCGCACGCGCCGCAGTCGGCGGCCGCATTTCGCTGCTCGTCGGCCTGTCGGGCGCGCTGGTTGCCGTCGTCATCGGCACGCTCTACGGCGCGCTGTCCGGCTTTTTCGGCGGCAAAATCGACTCGCTGATGATGCGTTTCCTCGAAATCCTCAACGCCTTCCCCTTCATGTTCTTCGTTATCCTGCTCACCACCTTCTTCGGCCGCAACCTCATCCCTGATTTTTCGCCGCCGTCGGCCTGGTGTCGTGGCTGGACGTCGCCCGCATCGTGCGCGGCCAGACCCTGAGCCTGAAACACAAAGAATTCGTCGAAGCCGCCCGCGTCAGCGGCCTGTCGCGACGCAAAATCGTCGTCCGCCACATCATCCCCAACGTGTTGGGCGTGGTGATGGTGTACGCCTCCCTGCTCGTGCCCGGCATGATTATGTACGAATCCTTCCTCAGCTTCCTCGGTTTGGGCGTGCAGGAGCCGATGACCAGCTGGGGCTCGATGCCGCAAGAGGGCGCGCTCACCATCGAAACCGCCCCTGGCAGCTGCTCGTACCCAGCTTCTTCCTCGTCGCCACCCCTCTTCTGCTTCAACTTCATCGGCGACGGCCTGCGCGACGCGCTCGACCCGAAAGACAGATAATCCGCAGCCGCAAAGGAAACACACGATGAACGAAAACAAAGAAAACCTGCTGACGGTAGAAAACCTCAACGTCTATTTCTGACCTGCACAACCACACCGTCCACGCCGTGCGCGCGTCAGCTTCTAAAAGTCGCCAGATGAAACCCCTCGCCCTCGTCGGCGAATCCGGCTCGGGCAAATCCGTCACCTCCATGTCCATCATGCGCCTTCTGCCCGAAAAGCTCACCCGCTACGGCAGCGGCTCGCGCATCGTCTTCGACGGCACATCCATCCTCGATGCCGGTGAAAAACCCTGCGCAACCTGCGCGGCGGCCGCATCAGCGTCATCTTCCAAGAGCTGATGACCTCGCTCAATCCCTTTATGCGTATCGGCAAACAGCTCATGGAAACCGCGCTCCTGCACAACAAAGGATGGAGCAGCCGAAGCGCGCAAACGCATCCTCGAACTGCTCGAACGCGTCGGCATCCGCGAAGCCGAACGCCGTCTGAAACAATATCCGCACGAATTTTTCCGGCGGCCAGCCCAGCGCATCATGCGATTGCCATGGCACTCATCAACAGCCCCTGACCTCCTGATTGCCGACGAGCCGACCACCGCCCTCGACGTCACCATCCAGGCCGAAATCCTCGATTTGCTGCACGATCTGCAAAAGCAGATGGGCATGGCCATCATCTTCATCACCCACGACCTGGGCTTGGCCGAACACTACTCGAAACCGTCTGCGTCATGCGCAACGGCGAAATCGTCGAGCGCGGCAAAATCAAACAGGTTTTCGCCGAACCCAAACACGACTACACCGTCGAACTCATCAACTCCATCCCCACCGGCGTGCGCGAACCCGTGCAGGGCGATCCTGACCTGCTGATCGACGCCAAAGACGTGCGCGTGCGCTTCACGCTGGAAAAACCTCTTCGGCAAACCGAAAAAGTGTTCGACGCCGTCAAAGGCATAGACGTGCGCGTGCGCTGCGGCGAAACCCTCGGCATCGTCGGCGAATCGGGTTCGGGCAAATCCACCTTCGGCAAAGCCGTGATGCAGATGCTGCCCTACACCGGCCAAATCTCCTTTGAAGGCCGCGATTTTGCAAAACCCTGTCCAAAGAAGAAACACGCCGTCTGCAGGCCGAACGGCAAATCGTCTTCCAAGATCCCCTACGGCTCACTCGCCGCGCCTCACCGTCGGCGAAATCGTCGGCGAAGGTCTGAGCATCCACCAGCCGCAGCTGTCGAAAAAGAGCGCATCGAACGCGTGCTGGAAGTGCTCGAAGAAGTTTCCCCGCCCACCTCCGCCCCTCAACCGCTACCCGCACGAATTTTTCCGGCGGCCAGCGCCAGCGCATCGCCATCGTCGCGCGCCGTCATTCTGCGGCCGAAGTTCATCCTCCTGACGAACCCACCTCCGCCCTCGACCGCTCCGTGCAAGTCAAAGTCGTCGAACTCTTTGTGCGGCCTGCAAGACAAATACGGCCTGACCTATATGTTCATCAGCCACGACCTCTCCGTCGTGCGCGCCGTCAGCAACAACGTCATCGTCATGCGCCAAGGCGAAATGGTGGAATACGGCACGTCGGAACAGATTTTCAGCAACCCGCAAACCGAATACACGCAGCGCCCTCATCAACGCCGCATTCGATTTGTAAACAGGCACAGAAGATAAGGAGGCCGTCTGGAAACGTTTTCAGACGGCCTACTTGATACAAACGGCAGCATCGTGGCGGTACGCCTTCCATCGGTGTCCGCCCGATACAGCGAAACCGCATTACTAACAGCAGGCCGTCTGAAAACCGATATTCCAGTTTTCAGACGGCCTTTAAACACTCAAACGACTTTTTCCACGCTGACAAACCACTGCGCTGTTTTTGCGCGAATAAAACGCAGGCATATTGCTGCCGATATGCAGATAGCGGAAATTCAAGCGCGGCGTGAAGCCTTCCATGAAATCTTTCCGTGCCACAGCGAAAGCATGAGCCTGAAATTGCGCGGTCTTTACGGGGAGGTAAACCAGCGAACTGTCACCGTCAAAACTGCTGGCGCGTATAGCGCAGATTGGCGCGGATGCCCGCCGTCTGAAAAGGCTTTTCGCCGTACCGATGCGGATGCCTTTGCGTATCGAAGCTCGCTCAGTTTCGCGCGCGTCAGATCGGCGACCAGTCCGCGCCGCCGTAAAGCAGCCAGCCCTTTGGCGCGGCATACATCAGCGTTACTTCCCGCCAGCGGCATTTTTGCCGTTGTAGCGCTCTGCAATCATGTGGCTCCCGATAGCGTTTGCGGACATATCCCGCATTCAGCATCACGCGCCATTTCGCACCGAAACGGTGGGAAAAATCGGCCTGCACCCCATCGGCGCGGTTGTAGCGGCTGCCGCCCAGCCAATTGGTTTCGGCAAACGGCACAAGGCCGAACGAGCGCGCCGCCGAATGGTTTTTATAGCCCGGCGGCAATGTTCAGGCTCTGCTCGTCGAAATCATGGTTGTCCCAATAAGCGACACCGTCGCCGCCCAGTTTGGCGTAGGCATAATGGTGTCCGCCGAGATTTTTTTCACGCGACACAGACGCGCCGTAGCGCAGGCCGTGTGCCCGCTGCGGCAGGCTGTCAGCCGTTTTCTGCCATCTTTTGCCGTCGATTTCGATAAAACGCGCGTCGGCGGCATTGTTCACATTGTCCGTGGCCTCGTATTGCAGCGAGACATCGGGCTGCCAGCTTTCGGCCTCGCGGACGGCGGCCAAACTATCGGCCGGCAATGTTCTGCATTTCGGGCGACAAATCAGGCAGGGCGCGTTGCAGCTCGGTTTCGGCGGCGCGGTATTGCCGGTCTTCAAACAGCATCACGCCCAAGTCGAAAACGCGGATAGGCCAAATCGGGATGCCGCCCGACAATGCCGCGATACAGCGCGATTGCCTTATGGCGCAACTGGGCGCGGCGCAAAGCGCCCAGCGCATAATCGTAAAGCGTTTGGTCGCGTGCGGGCAGATTGCGGTAACGCGCCAGCAGCGGCGGCAAAGCCTGCCAGTCGCGGCGGAAAACCGCATGATTGATTTGCGCTTCCAAACCGTCTTGCGGCGAAAGGCCGTCTGAAAGCGGCGCGGCAGGCGCAGGCTCGGGCAGGTTTTCAGACGGCATCTGCGCCGCCTCGCGGTTTTCAAAAACAGCGGCTCGGGCACGAGCACGGTCGGCCCTGTCGGCCAGTGCCGCCAGCGTAAAACAGCAGCAGGAGCAGGGAAAGTTTGTTCATGGTTTCGCGTCGGAGATTGCTCGGATTGCGGAAAAAGGCCGTCTGAAAATGGAAAACGCGCTCAGACGGCCTGTTGCGGTTTAAAACCGTTGCCGTGCGGGTTTATTTTTGATTTCGCCGCGCTGGCCGCCGAAACCGATAGTATCTTTGTTATTGAATAAAACTTTGCCTGCGATCTCTTCTGCAGCTTTACCGTAGAAACTCAACAAAATAACTACCTGCGTACGATAACCCTGTTCAGCAGTTGAACTAATGCCTGAACCCGAGATACTGCCTTGTTTCAAATCAATCTTGTCGCCTAAGCCAGTAATCGAACCAAATCCGGTTCTGTCGGCAAAGTTAACTGTATAAGACAAAACCCTTCTTTAATTTTTGTTGGAGCTTTCATATGTATTCCAATCAAAGATACTTTGGTATGTTCCCGTTAAATGCCTTTCCGTTATAAATTGCTGAACCAATAGTAGGAATGGCATTTTCTAATGTTTTCAAACCACTGATAACAATAGACGAAGTTCGATCATCCGAAAGGATTTGTCCGCTTTGATTGTTATAGGACAAACTACCCGAATAATTCCCACGACAATCGAATATGGTTGGTTATAAACAACTTTCTGAGTCCGATCTTCCTGTGTATAGGCATTTCTAGTTGCAGATGCGTTCGAACGACTATTGGCAATCAATTTCCCAATCGCATATTGTGAAGCAAACGAGCCTTTCGCATTGTCAATTGCGGCTTGTACACAGCAGCATCCAGAGCTGACTTAATCTCGGAATCAGCCACTTCTAAGTTAGCAGCAGCAAAAATCTTCGGCCTGCTGTTGATTCAAACCCGCTTCGGTGGCTTGTTTCACCAAATCGGCCTTTACGCGCAGCAATAGCGCTTCTCAGCCTTGCGTGCTTTTTCAGCTTTACGTGCCCTTCGGCTGCGTGCGCCCTTCGGCTTTACGGGCTTCTTCGGCTTTTACGCGCTTCTTCGGCTTTACGCGCTTCTTCAGCTTTACGTGCCTCTTCGGCTTTACGCGCTTCTTCAGCTTTGACGTGCCTCTTCGGCTACGTGCCTCTTCGAGCTTACGTGCCTCTTCGGCTTTACGTGCCTCTTCGGCTTTACGTGCCTCTTCAGCTTTTACGTGCCCTTCGGCTTTACGTGCCTCTTCGGCTTTACGCGCCTCTTCGGCTTTTAGGCTTCCTCAGCCTTGCGTTTTCTTCTCAGCTTACGGGCTCCTCAGCCTTGCGTTTTTCTTCAGCCCTACGGGCTTCTTCGGCTTTTACGTGCTTCCTTCAGCTTTACGTGCCTCTTCGGCTTTTACGGGCCCTCAGCCTTGCGTTTTTCTTCCAGCTTTACGGGCTTCTTCAGCTCTCGGCTTCTTCAGCCTATGCGTTTTTCTTCGGCTTTGCGTGCCTCTTCGGCTTTACGAGGCTTCCTCAGCCTCGTTTTTCTTCAGCTTTACGTACCTCTTCGGCTTTACGGGCTTCTTCAGCCCTTGCGTTTTCTTCTTCCGCTTCTGCGGGCTTTTCAGCTTTACGTCGGCTTTACGGGCTTCCTCAGCTTTTGCGTTTTTCTTCCGCTTTTTGCTTTCGTCGTTTTTCGACTGGTTTCCTGGTTTGACCGAAGGAGCGGGTAGGCGGATTTGGCAGTGGTTGCTTGCCCTCGCCGCAGGCGGCTGAGGCTGAGGGCGATAACGGTTAGTGCGCTGACTTTTTGTAAAGACATAGTAGTGATTCCCTATATGGTTGGTAATGTGTTATGGATTATGTCTACGTTTTCTTTACATTTGTAAACAGTCAGTTTAAATTACTAACCTTTCTGTTTAAATTTCACGACAGACGCATGCTATAATCCGCCGCTTATGCATACCGAACGAAGACAAGGCGGATTTCAGCCAAGACTGCAAACCGCGCTCGCTGGCGGGACTGGATACGCTATCGGGCGCGAACTCTAGCCAACCGTTTCAATCTGCGCCATCCCAACCCAGCCGGTGAGCACGCAGGCTTTCCACCATTGGCTGACGGGCGTTCGATTCCGACTGCGGACAAAAATCGATACGCTGGCAAAATGGCTGGACACCAGCCCGGAATGGTTGCGCCACGGCAGGATGGCGCTCGATTGCGGCAGCGTTTCGGCGGACGACTGCTTTTGTTGTCGTATTTCCGCGCGCTGCCACCGGAAAACGCCGTGCTTTTGATTGTGCTGCTGCATCAAAGCGGATATGAGCGGGAGGCCGTCTGAAAGGGTGAGGCGCCGTCTGAAAACAAATGTTTTCAGACGGCCTTTTTGCTTTTCGGTGTCAAAAATTTTACTGCGCGCAGCGGAAGCCCAGGTTGTGGACGGAAAATTTGGATTGCAGGCTGGTGCGGAAGCCGTAGCGCAGGAAGGCGGCGTAGTTGCTGGGGTCGGTCGCTCCGGCCGCTGCGCCGCTGCAGAACATGGAGGCATCGACGCCGCCGGCGTTGAGCAGGCTGCTGTTGAAGTCTTCCGTCCATTCCCAAATCAGACCGTGCATGTCGGATGCCCCAGAGTTGGGTTTCAGACGGCCTACTTCGCGCAGACCGTTGCGGCTGCCTTTGGGCATACCAGTTGAGGATGGTGTCACGGTAGGCTTTCGTTGGCGCCGTGGGTTTGAGTTCGGATGCCTGTCCGGCGAATTCCCACTGGTTGATGGTGGGCAGGTGTTTGCCCTGCGCGCGGTGCAGTAGGCGTTGGCGGCGAACCAGGAAACGAAGACGACGGGTTTGTTCAGGTCGGCTTTCTGCGGGCGTAGCCGTCTGCGGTTTTGACCCAATGGGAGAGGTAGTGGCGGTCGCTCTGTTTGCTGCCGAGTTTACCGCGCTGCCATTGGGGATTATTTTTGACGAATTCGTAGAATTGGGCATTGGTAACGGGCAGTTTGTCCATTTTAAAGGCGCCGACTTTGGCCAACGGGGCATCGGCGGCAAGATAGAGGGGCGGTAGGTGCCGCCGGGCAGGTCGGCCATTTCACCCTGCCGCCGCGAGTGCGGACAGGAGGGCGGACAGGCTGCAAAAGTACGGTTTTTCATGTTGCGCCTCTCTTCGGGTGGATTGTCGGGTTTATAGTGAATCAAAATGAAAAAGATACAAGACAGCAAGCCGCTGACGGTACAAGTAGTACGACAAGGCGCAGCAACGCCGTAGATTTTTATTTTGATTCCTATATCATTTTGCTTTGCGGTAGGCGGCCACTTCTTCGGTGCTGATTTCTCCACCGCCGTTGCCGAACAGAGTTTAATACATAGGTGGCGACGGCGGCCACTTCTTCATCTTTCATGGGGAAGGAGGGCATGAGTTCCGTCGTATTCTTTGCCATTGACGGTGATTTTTGCCGCGTATGCCGCGTGTAACGGAGGCGACAAGCTGCATTTTGTCGCCGGCGGGAAATAGTCGGCTGGGCAAGCGGCGGCAGGGCGGCGTTCGAACCTTTGCCGTCGATGCCGTGGCAGGCTTTGCAGCGTTTGTCGTAGATGTCTTTGCCTGCTTTGAGGTGCGCAGGCACTTCGACCTCGGCAGGGCTGTGCGGCGGATGCTCGGACACTGCCGCCCGTGTGTTTTCAGACGGCCTCGAAGCCGCGGACGGCTGTTCGAAGCGCGTTGAGCAGCGGTTCTGTTTCTCGCCGTTGCAGGCAGCGCAGCAGGCAGAGTGCGGCGGCAAACGGCTGTGCGTATTTCATGATGTATTCCTTTGCGATTGACGCCGGCTGTTTGTTTTCGCTATTGTCCGGCGGTATCGGGATGCGTTCGGGCGACCGGTTTTCGGCTTGCCCGGTGTAAAGAAAAAGGCATCCGCATGCCCTGAATATCCGTTCGTCGACACTCGCGGATATTTTCAGACGGCCTGATCCAGAATGCGGATGCTCGTATCGCTTTTGAGCCTGTATCCGGCCGGTTGCCCAGCCGATGTGCCGACTTTATTTTGCTTTCGGCAGAAGCGCCGGAAGCGGCAGGTGCGAAGCTGCTGGTGATGCGGCAGAGGCTTCGCCACCGGCAGGCTGGTAGCGTTGTCGCTCAGTTTTTGGTCGCGATGTTGTCTTGGTGTTCGCTTCGACAACCCAGCTGACCCAGCGCACTCTTGTTGAACGCGCACGGAAGATGGAGTGGTCAACGATGGTGAAGCTGCCCGTGGTATCGACTTTGAATTCGATGATAGCTGCGCCACCTGCAGGAATCAGGGTGCTTTTGTACGTTTTCGTTAATCGTTTTACCGCCTTCAACCCATACTTTGTCGAAGATTTCGCCGATTACATGGAAAGAAGATACCAAGTTCGGGCCGCCGTTACCGACATGACATGCGGACGGTATCGCCCACTTTGGCTTTCAGGGCGTTTTCGCCGGCAATCGCGCCCTACATGACCGTTAAATACGACATAGTCGGCATCTTCGCGGATGGCTTTATCCATGCTGAATGCCTGATGGCCGGGCTCGCCGTATTTGCGCTTTGGTGCAGAAGTCGCCCTGAACGATGTAGAACTCTTTGTCCACTTTCGGCAGGCCTTCTTTTCGGCTCAGCCAACACCAAACCGTACATACCGTTACCGATGTGCACACCTACAGGCGCAACGGCGCAGTGGTAGATACACAGACCGGCCTGCAGCGCTTTCCAACGGAAAGTGGAAGTGCGGCCGGGAGCGGTAAAGGTCGCTTCGGCACCACCGCCCTGACCGGTAGAAGCATGGAAGTCAACGTTGTGGGGAACGGTGGAAGACGGGTTGTTGGAGAATTCCACTTCACGGTATCGCCTTCGCGTACGCGGATCATCTGACCCGGAACATCGCCGTTGAATGTCCGTAGGTGTAATCCACGCCGTCGGCCATTTTCATGGTTTTTCGATGGTCTCCATTTTGACTTTAACCAGGCAGCATGGTCGCGTTAACGGGAGGAGGCGCTTCCGGAGCGTGGGTCATCACAGCTCAATAACCGCTGATCAACGGGAACATCGGCTTCGGCACTTGCTGCTGTCCGAGAAGCGGCAGGCGCTTCGAGAAGCGGTATCTGAGCCGCCGCAGGAGCGCTGTCGTTAGCAGGCTGCGCGGGGCTTTGTTGTGATCGTCGTTACAGGCTGCCAGTGCAAAATGCGGCGGCAATCAAAGCAGCTAGGGTCTAGCGTTTCATAGTTACTTTCCTTTTACTGGGTTACGTTCACCAATTTACGTAGGGCAATTATGGATTACCCACCTTAACACCTATTTTGATATAAATCAAACAAGCGGTATTAACGTTTCATTTCGTTTGCTTTACCCATTCCAACACAAAGGTAATATGTCTTAAACTACGGAAAAATCAGCTTAATTGTAATGGACGTTTTTTTAAACGAAATACAGTTTTTCCTATTGCGCGTCGTGTTGCTGAAAATACGGTTGCACGGCATCCTGCTATTTCCCCGTCCAGTCATGCTACAATTTTTAACATTCATATTTCATGAATTTTTAACACAACCACCCTAGGAGCTAATTTATGGGACAGTATAAAAGCTTTGGTATCTGCTCTTCGCAGCACTGGCTGTCTGCTTCACCATCCTCGGCTACATGGGGTCGGAAGTTCATAAAAGGCTCCGCCCTATCGAGCAAATCGTAACCACCTCCGGCCAGGTCGTCATGACGAAAGGACGACATCTGGCCGGTCAGTCTGCCTGGCAGTCTACCGGCGGCATGGAAGTCGGCTCACTCCTGGGTCATCGGCGCCTATCAGGCTCCGGACTGGACTGCCGACTGGCTGCACCGCGAACTGGTTGCCTGGCTGGACTTTGCACCGCCCAAGACCAATTCGGCAAAAATACGAAGAGCCTGGACGCATCCCAACAGTCCGTTCTGCGCACCCAGCTGGCTGACGAATACCGTAACCAGCCGTGTGAAAGAAGACGGCAAAGGTGGTCATCAGCGAAACCCGTAAAAAGCGATTGATGCGGTTGCCCGTACTACATCACCCTTTACGGCAACGATCCTCCATGGTTCAGACACGTGACAACTTTGCAATGAAAAACAATACATTGCCTAGTGAAGAAGCACGTAAAAAACTGACCAACTTCTTCTTCTGGACGGCGCTGGTCCGCCTCAACCAACCGTCCGGACAAAGGATTTACCTACACCAACAACTGGCCGCACGAGCCACTGATCAACAACGTGCCGACCACCGAGCCATAGCGGTCGTTTCACCAGTATCGTGCTGCCGCTGAGCGGTATCGGCCTGTTGCTGTGGGGCTACTCTTCCTGACCAAACACGAAGAAGTGCAGCCGCCCGCCGAAGATCCGCTGGCTAAGATCGAACTGACTCCGTCGCAGAAAGCATTGGGCAAATACGTCTTCCTGACCGTCGCCCTGTTTGTCGCACAAACCCTGCTCGGCGGCCTGACCGCGCACTACACCATCGAAAGGCCAGCATTTCTACGGCATTGACTTTCTCCGCATGGCTGCCCTACGCCTTGGCGCGCACATGCACATCCAGTCCGCCATTTTCTGGATTGCCACTGGCTTTGACGCTGCCGGTCTGTTCCTGCCCCGATTATCAACGGCGGCAAAGATCCGAAAATTCCAGCGCGCAGGCGTCAACTTCCTCTACATCGCCCTCTTTATCGTGGTGTTTGGCTCTTACGGCGGCAACTTCCTCGCCCTGAGCGACAATATGCCCGCCGCCCTGAACTTCTGGTTCGGCCACCAGGTTACGAATTTCCTGGACCTGGGTCGTTTCTGGCAGCTGCTGATGGTCGGCCTGTTGCTGTAGCTCTTCCTGATGGTTCGCCGCCTTCACCGCGTTTCAAAGAGACACCGACAAAAACCTGCTGGCCATCTTTCGTGACTACTATGTTCGGCGTCGGCCTGTTCTACGCACCGGCCTGTTCTACGGCGAGCATTCCTCGATTGCGTAATGGAATACTGGCGCTGGTGCGGTGGTTCACCCTGTGTGGAAGGCTTTCTTTGAAGTATTCGCCACCGCCTCCTTCGCCTTCATCTTCTCAACATGGGCTTCTGTCGCCGCAACACCAGCCACTGCCGCCACTTTGGCCCGCTGCTGCCATCTTCATGCTCGGCGGTATTCCCCGGTACGCTGCACCATAACCCGTACCTCTGTTCTCGCCTCTGCTTCGATGGCCATCGGCGGCTGTTTCTCCTAGACGTTGGTGTTGTGCCCACGATTCTTGGGTCGTGAGGGCGTACGGTTCATCTGGTCCTACCAAAACGCTTGCTCCGTGGGCGAAACGCCTGCGCTATTACGCTGATAATACGCTGTCAGCCGTGGCCTTCTGGAACATGATCGGTGCGGGCGTATTCGGCTACAATCGCTTGCCGTCCTCCTCAACACTGCAGCCGAGCCTGAACACCACCTCGCAGTACACGCCCACGCGGCACTGTTCGCGTATGCGGCTTCCTGGCGCTGGGCTTCCGTCCTCTCGTCGCCCTACCTGGTAGAACGATCGGTTCCCGGCAACCCTCATGACTTGGGGCTTCTGGATGCTTAACGGCGGCCTCGTCGCGCGATCGCTACCAGCTGCTGCCCGTCCGGCGCCATCTCGTGCCGCCGCCAGCATCACCCACGGCCTGTGGTATGCCCGCAGCGAAGGCTTCGCGCAGCAAGATCTGCTGGAAACCCCGCGCTGGATCCGCACCCGTCCGACCTGATCTTCGTCGCGCGGCGAGCTGCTGCTTTCGCATGGCGAGGCTACCAAAACCGTATTCGGTTCGGCAAATCCGCCCGACAAGGTTTTGGCGGTTGAAGCCATAAAGCGCCGTTCCGAATATCAAACCCGCGCCAAGTCGGCGAGGCAACATCAACGGCCACACCAGCGAATCCCGTACCACGCAGATTCGGTTTTCGTCGCTTTATCGCGTGATGTACACATAGTAACCTGCGGTTTGCCATAGCACTTTGTCGTCACGTTACACCGCCCGCAAATTCTTAAAACAAACCGAAAATTTCAGGGTTGGCTGCCGTGCAGCGCGAACCTTCCTGCTTTGAGGCCGTCTGAAAGCGAAACTTCAACGAAGTTAAAAACCCTGCCTTAGCAAGACCGAGAACCATCCCGCCATGATTGATGAGAGGTCCCGCCGTAATACGATTTATTCGCCCCGCGAACCCGACGCAGCTTGCCGAACGCTCACGCCGCGCGTATTGGACGACGTGATCGGCCAGCAGCATCTGTGGCGAGGGCAAACCACGCTGCAGTGTGGTGGAGAATGCGGCAAAGCCGCATTCCATGTGCTGCTTTGGGGCCGCCTGGCGTGGGCAAACCACATTGGCGCGGATTTTGGCGCGCAGTCTCAACGCCCAGTTTCTGCTCGTATGGGCCGTATTTTCCGGCGTGAAAGAGATCCGTGGTGCCACGATGCAAGGCCGAGATCGCCCGCAACAAGGCCGGCGCGACGATTTTGTTTGTCGACGAGGTACACCGTTTCAACAAAGCCCAGCAGGACGCATGCCCGCGCAGAAAGCGCGGCCTATTAACCTTTATCGGCGCTACTCACCTCGAAAACCCTCTTTCGAGGTCAACCGCGCCCTGCTCAGCCGCGCGCAGGTTTATGTTGCAGGCGGCTTCTCGCCCGACGATCTGGCCAAGCTCGCCGCCACAAAGTGCTCGCCCGTGCCTGCCTGAATATCGCTTTTGCCATCGAAGCCGACGCGCTGGAAGCCGCTTTATCAACACTCGCCGACGGCGACGCGCGCAGATTGTTGAATTTATTGGAACAACTCTCACGCACCGCCGCCACACGCCGTCTGAACTCCTCGATGCCGCCTTTCTCGCCGACAGTTTGGGCGCGCGGTATCCGCCGCTTCGACAGCGGCGAAAGTTTCTACAACCAAATCTCCGCTCTGCAGACATCCGTGCGCGGTTCGCACAACGCCGCGCTGTATTGGTTTGTGCCGCATAAAGCTCGGCGGCGGCGCCGACCCGCGCTTATCTCGCCCGCCGCATCGTACGCGCATGGCTTGGGAAGACATCGGCCTGGCTGACCCCCGCGCCATGCAGCTTGCCAACGATGCTGCCGCCACCTGACGAGCGGTCTTTGGCTCGCCGAGGGCGAGGTTGGCTTCGCGCAGGCGCGCGCGTCTGGCCGCCGCCGCCAAATCCAACGCAGGCTATCGCCACGGCCTCACAGAAGCAAATGCGCCGTTTGATCAAAGAAAACGCCAGCGACGAAGTGCCTGTACACCTGCGCAACGCGCCCACCAAAACTGATGAAAGAACTCGGCTACGGCCGCGGTCTACTGCCACGCCCACGACGAGTTGCCGCACGCTCATGCCGCCGGCGCGGCTATATGCCCGACGGCCTCGCCGAACCCGATTTCATATCAACCCGTACCGCGCGGGCCGGAAATCAAAATCGGCGAAAAACACTGAGCGGGCTCAACCGCCGGACGACGCGGCGGGCAGAAAACTCAGAGATGTTGCCGCATCAAAGGCCGATCTGAAAAACCGCTTTTCCGGCTTTCGGACGGCCTTTTCCACTCCTACCCTGTTCCGGCAGATAACAAAACCGCCGCATTCCGTTTGCAAAACACGCAAAGATACTTGCGCTAAGTTCGCACGACGTGCTATGTTACGACACAACAAACAAGCGAGCATTATCCGATGAAAGCGCAGGCATCCATCCCGACAACTACCGCACTGTGCTCTCGACAGCGGCGCGAATGAGTTGGCCTCATCCGCTCGTGCGCCAACACGCACATGCAAAACCATGGCGCGGCACGACGGCGTCGAATATCCGTCTTGCGCTCGACACCCTCCCTCCGCCTCCCACCGTCTACACCGGCAAACGCCGCGAATACAGCAGCGAAGGCCGCGCCAGCAGCCAGCAACGCTTCCAAGGCAGCGATGAGCTTTTAAGAAAGGGACAAACATCATGCGGTTTTATCCTCCTGAAAACGGCTGAAAGCCCGCCACCGCGATTGCCAGATCGTCCGCCGGAGAGGCAAGGTCTACGTTATCTTGCAAGAGCAAACTCGCTCAAAGCCCGGCAGCGTTAATCTCTTTCATCGCTCTTTAGATTACGTTGCGTTCACAGCACAAGGCCGTCTGAACACATTTTCAGACGGCGCTTTGTCGCGTGTGCGCTGTGCTGCAGACGCTCACGGCAGATGCGGCGTCAAAACCGCCATTCGCCCGGTGCCAAAGCCACGGTCAAACAGATTCGAACGACGGCCGCCACCGCACCAGTCGCAGCGGGGATAGCCCGCCTTCGCCGCCATCCGCCGCACCTGCCGGTTTTCCCCTCTGAAGCGCCACGCGTTCCAGCCATCCGGCACCGCTTTTGCGCCCACCCGGCACCGGCGGCACGCGCGGCCACAGCCCGTCTGTTTCCGCCGCGTCCCAACAAACGGACTTTCGCCGGACGCGCCGTGCAAAATCAAATCCATCGGTCGGGAAAACGCGGCCAGCTTTGTCCGCATCCGCGCTGCCTTCGAGCGCTGCGCCCACAGGTTTTCTCCAGCTTTGAACCTCGGCTCGGCAATCCGCGCCTGCAAACGGCCGTCGCTGGTGGTGGCAACGCGGCCCCTCGCTGTCGGTATCCAGCCGCCCTGCGGGCCATAAAAGCCGGGCGCGTCGATAAAACTCCTTCAAGCTGCGGTGTTTTTCGTGCGCGGAAAATTGGCAGAGACGCCGCAGGGCTTGTTGAAAAGCATCAGTCAGATGCTCGCATAACTCTTCTTTACATGTTTCAGACGGCCGCGATTGTACGCGTTGAATGAACGCAGACAAACGACACCCCAGCAAAAATGCACAAAATCGCGCATAATCGCGCGTTTGCGGCCGCAGGACGCATTAGCCGCATATGATCAACCCGTTTTGAGGAGACACCATGCAGGTCATATCAGTACCCGCGTGAAGGTCATCGTTGCCGGACAGCTGTTCCCCAACAACCTGATTATCTTCACCGAAGGCGACGTGCGTCGGCGTCGACATTACGCGGTGATGATCGACGTAACTGATGGCCCGGCCGTAGCCAGGAAGCTTATGGTGGCGAGATCCACTGGATGGAAGTCTACGCCGGCGAAAAGCCACCAAAGTGCTCGCTGCGACAACGTCTGGCTGCCAGAAACACGAAGCCCTGGAAAGAATACGCCGTATCCATCAAAGGTCCGATGACCACCCCGTCGGCGGCGGCGTCCGCTCGCTCAACGTCGCCCACGCGCCGGGAGCCGACCTTTACCTCAGCGCGTGCGCCCTGGTGCGCTACTTCAACAGCGTGCGCTCGCGTAGCTGAAAGGGCGAGCAAAACCGACATGGTCATCTTCCGCGAAAACACCGAAGACATCGCCGGCATCAGATAGGGAAGCCGAAAGCGACAACTGCAGTCGTCTCGCCTGCAAAACGAAATGGGCGTGAAAAATCCGCTTCCCGAAACCTCCGGCATCGGCATCAAACCCGTTTCCAAAACGAGGCACCTGGCGCCTCGTGCGCGCCGCCATCAATACGCCATCGACAACGACAAACCCAGCGTCACCCTCGTACACAAAAGGCAACATCTGAAGTTCACCGAAGGCGGCTTCCGCGACTGGGGCTACGAGCAGGCGCAAAAGAATTCGGCGCCCAGCCCATCGACGGCGGCCCGTGGTGTTCGTTCAAAACCCGAAAACCGGCAATCATCATTAAAGACGCCATTGCCGACGCCTTCCTGCAACAAATCCTGCTGCGCCCCGCCGAATCTAGCGTCATCGCCACTTGAATCTGAACGGCGATCATCTCCGACGCGCTGGCCGCACAGTCGGCGGCATCGGCATCGCCCCCGGCGCAAACATCTCGACAATACGCCATCTTCAAGCCACCACGGCACCGCGCCCAAATACGCCGGACAAGACAAAGTGAACCCCGGTTCGCTGATCCTCTCCGCCGAAATGATGCTGCGCCACCTGGGCTGGAAAGAACCGCCGACCTCGTCATCAGCGCCATGGAAAAAGCCATCGGCGACAAACAGGTCACTCTGATTTTCGCCCGCCCGATGGACGGCGCCAGCGGCAAATCCTCCCGCTCCGCTTCGGCAAGCGATGATCGAACGTGCAAACCCTTTGCGGGCAGACGCCGTCTAGAAAACCCCGCCGGGCGCTTTCAGACGGCCTTTTCACTATGGTCGTTTCGGCTGAACCCTGTATAATCCGCCCTTCCCATCTGGGGGCGATCTTGAAAAGGTTTTCGACGCTGGTGCAGCAGATGCCGGGCATGCGGGTCTCAGATTTCCCGTAAACACTGAACACAAATAGTCGCAAACGACGAGAGCTTACGCACTGGCCGCCTAAAGGCCCGCCGTTGCAGCAGCTAGTCAATGGGCTGTGCGGCAACCCGCCGCAAACGTCATCTTACATTGACTGCTTTCCTGTCGGGTTACTTGGCGGGAATAAGATTTACGGTAACTCGGCTTCAAACAGCCTGTCGGTTGGCGGAATGAGCTGAGATTCCAAACTAAACACGACTACGTATGTAGAACGCTTTGTGAGGGACTTTCGGACGGTTCAATTCGCCTCCACCGAGACACTCTTTCCGGCGTGAAGCAAGCTGGAAAGCCGCAAACCGCCGGTTCGACGAGTAACTGGCGGTTTTAGTACCGGAACACCGGACGGACAGGCCGGCCCGAACACGAGCCGCCGCAATGCGGCGCGGCTGCCCACATCTTACCAACCCTGCCGCCCAAGCATTGCCGCCGTCCACGTCGCGCCCTTTTTCGGCGCATCGAAGGCAAAGCTAAAGCCGCTGAAAAGAACGCTGCCCGCACCGGCAGCTGGCGAGTGCGTTCTGAGGAACCACCATGCCGAAACCGAAAACCAGCAAACGCCAATGGCGCGACGGCGCGTCCGCCGCCTCTGCCAAAACACCGCGCGCGGCGAAAAGGCCGTCTGAAAGCCGCGCAGTCCACGCGGCAGAAACCCGTACCACCGCAGGCAGAGGCTGTCCTCGACACATCAGCACGGCGCGGCGCGAAAACCGACAGCGCTCCGAACGCTCTCGGCAGGCTTTCGCCAAACAACAACAGCCGTCAGCATCGCGCACAGCGGCAGACACACTCGACTGACCAAACCTTTCGCAAAACCAAGGCTGCCGCCGCAGGCAGAAGGCCGTCTGAAAACGCGGCCGACTGGAGTGTTTCAGACGGCGCTTCTGTCGCACCGAAAAGCGTACGCTCCAAAACAGCGCGCCGCCGCCAAAGCGACTCGTCGTGCGCAATCAGCAAAAATCATGGAGCGCGCTCGCGAGTTGGAAAGAACGCCGCAGCGACCTCTCGCACATCGAACCCGAACGCCTGCAAAAGCGCTGCTGCATCAGGTGCCGGGCTCGCGCCGCCTTGCTGAATGGAAGAATGGATTGCCCGCCGGCCTCGTGCGGGTCAACGGCAAAACCGCAGGCTTGGGCGACAAGGTCACGCGCGACGACCACGTTACCGTCGAGGCGTGCGTGATCAAACTCACAAATGGGCTGACCGCCCGCCGCGCATCGTCGTATTACAAGCAAGAAGGCGAAATCGTCCCGTACGATCCGCAAGCGCCGCGCGTATGCTCGACCGCCTGCCGCGGGCGCAGCAGCCGCTGGGTCGCCATCGGCCGGTCGACATCAACACCAGCGGCTCTGCTGATTTCTCACCACATCGGGCGAACTGGTGCAGCGTCGTCGCACCTCTGCTTTGACCAGTGGAACGCGAATACGCCGTTCGCGTGTTGGGCGAAATGACCGCCGAACGAGATCTGACTGACCAGCGCGTGATGCTGGAAGACGGTTTACTGGAAGTGAGAAACGCATCGCTCGAGCAGGGCGGCGAGGGTGCAAACAAAATGGTACAGCGTCGTGATTAAAGAAGGCCGCAACCGCGAAGTGCGCCGCATTTTCGAGCATTTCGGGCTGACGGTAAGCCGCTGTGCGCGTGGGAGTTCGGGCCGCATCGGTTTGTCACAGCCGCACCTCAAACGCGGCCAGTTTACGAGCTTTAACCGCCGAAGTGATGGCATTATTGTGGAAATGGGCGGACATGGGTCTACCAGGCGGGCGGCGGCGCAGGAAGATCGACCGTCTGAAAGCGAGGCTGCAAAGAAGTCAAACCTTGAAAATGCTGTGCGACAGGCATCCGGCGAAACGCTTTGAAAACGTTCTGCCTCTGCGCATCGCTGGCATCATGGCCAGCCGCCGCGCAGCTGCAGGCAATCCGCACCGCGAAAAGCTACAGCGCGTGAAGCACCCTTGTCAAAAACGCGGCCAGGCGTCCGCGGAACGCTTGTTATCGCCACGCACGGTTTTGAGCGAGTTTCGCGAAATCAAAGCGGCGGCGACAAGCGCAAAAAGGCTATGTCCACAGCGCGACTGCACCAGCGGCTGCGAACTCGCCAAAAGCATCCGCGCGCAAGCATCAGCGAAGATCAAAACCGCAACGGCACGAAAGAAGAAGCTGAAGCCTGATCCGCGCTGCAAAGAAGCATTATGAAAATCAGCGCCGACATACCTGCGCGTCAGTCTTTCTTTGAAGCTGCGCGAACGGCGCGACGTCCTTCATCCGAGCTTCGACCTGCGACGACGGCCTGAAAATGTGTGCGCCGCACCCGACGTTTACCATTTCCCCGTCAAACGCAGTGCAATAGGCCGCTCCGAGTCGCCGCATTCTGCCGCCATGCCGCACGCTCCGTCTGCGCGGCGGCCGAATGTTTTGCGCCCGTCGTCCTTCTTCGTTTCCCTTTCTTGTGCACTGAAAATGTAATATCATAACGCGCGCGTGCATCCGCGCGCCGTTTTCCGGCATCCGTTTGTCAGAAAGAGATTATGAAGAAACTCTCTCCTCGCCGCCCTGCATCGCACCGCCGCTCTTGCCCACAGCCCACGAAGTTTGGGTGAACGCCCGCTGAGCCGTCCGTTTCGAAGCCTTGCAGGCCGGTTGGCAGACAGCCGCCGATTTCCCGCACGCGGAAAAATCCCTGCCGAGCCGCCTGCACATTTCGCGCGCTGCACATCCTTCCGGACGGCAAAACCGCCGCACTCAAACAGCAGGGCGAAACTACCGCAATACGCATCAGGCCGTCTCGAGGCGCTTCATCAGCGTTGCCACCTACAAGCCGACTTTCTGGTCGAAAGACGCCCGCAGGAAAATGGGAGCAGATACGGGCGATCGTACCGTCAGCCGTGTCCTGCGAGCAAAAGCCAAATGTTCGGCAAAAGCGTGGTGAACGTCGGTGGCGCGGAAGATTTAGCCGCCATCTCCCGCCCTGTCGGCCAGATGTTCCAAATCGAACGTGCCGCTGGCAAAGTCCGAACACGAGTCAAACCCGGCCAGGCTTCTTCCCGTGCAAATCCTCTATCAGGGCAAAGCGCTGGCGGGCGCAACCGTCACCGCTACACGGCAGACACCATTGTCGCTCGCGATTTATGGCGGCACACGACCACCGCGAGACCGCAGGCCTTTTCCGGCAAAACCGACAAAGAAGACGGGTCAACGTTCGCCGCTGGTGGAAGTTGGACTGTGGAGTGAAAGTCGCACAAAAGCGCCGTTTGCCGATCCGGAGGTCTGCGGCGAATCGGCCGCCTACGTCACGCTGATCATGCCCGTGGGACGAGTGTGAGCGCGCGCGCACCGAAGCGCGCCACCATCACCACCGTAGTAAAGCGGCCTAGTACGAGGCCGTCTGAAACGCCGCCAAACGTTTCAGACGGCCTGAGTGCTAATCCGATTGAACAATTGAAGAGCGGCCAAACGGTCAAACAAACAAGAGACGTCTGAGGCATCTGTTTACGGGTTTTCAGACGGCCTCTTCCGTTCTGCTTTCACCCGCCGTTCGTCGGACAAACTTCGCGCGTTTCCAGACGTTTCCAAAAAGCGCGACAGCCTCCGACTCAAGGCACCCTCGTAAACGCCGCGCGCTTGAAATCGATCACTTCGTCTCATCGGCGCCCAGTAACGTGCCAGCGCCAGCCGTCGAACTCGATGGCTGGTGGCGCGCAGTACGTCGCTTGCGGGTTGGTCAGCCGCAGCAGATACCAAATTGTTTCGCCCCTTACGAACCGGCGCTACTCGTGGCGCACCCAGTTGTTCGGCACTTCGTAGCGTAGCCAGTCGCGCGTGGCGAGGATTACTACGGTGCGGCAGCAGGCCGACTTCCATCAGTTCGCGGTACATCGCCGTTTCAGCTCGCCCGGCTTGATGCCGCCCCGCGGAAACCGCCAGGAATGCTCGCGCACGCGCTTGCCCCAAAACACGCGGTTGTGCCTGCTTACCGTAAATAATCCTGACGTTCGGACGGTAGCCTTCCCGTCCAACATGATTCCGCCCTTGCGCTGAATTTTAAAGCGCGCGATTTTCCCATATTCAAGGCCGTCTGAAAAGCAAGCGCGGCGGGCCTGCGGCCTGCGGTTTTCCCGCACGCAAAACCCGTTTTCAGACGGCTCAGCGCGCATTTTCCGGCCGCCTGCAACATTTGTTAAATGTTGGCAAACCCCATCAAGCGCTTGCGCCGCCCGGTGTTTTGGGTTGTTTAGAATGCGCGGCACGCGTCACCCGCGCGCAACCCTACCGGAACAAGAGGAAACGACAATGAAAACCTTTACTGTCCGCAACCCGGTTGCTTGTGCTCGCGGCGGCGCGGGACAACAGCCCGTCCGATAGTGGGCGCGGTGGACGGAGACACAGCTGCCCTGCTCGCCACCGGCAAACTCAACGTCTTCAACTGGTCGGACTACGTCGATCCCGACACCGTCGTCGCCTTTGAAAAAGCGCGGAAAAACCGCGTGCGCTACGATTTCATGACAGCAACGAAGCCCTGAAGCCAGCTGCTCACCGGCCATTCTGCTACGACCCGTCGCCCTCCCATCTCCAAACGCCGACGCTGATACAGGCCGGCGCCTATCAGAAATCGACAAAGCCTGATAACGAATTACGCCAACATATCGTGACCCCGCCCTGCTCAAACAAATGGAACAGGTCGATCCCAGCAACAAATACGCTGTTCTTACCGGGGCATCAACACCTCGCCGTCAACACCGACAAAGTCGTTAGCCCTCGGCACCGACCAACTCCCGAACGAATGATCTGGTCTTCAACCTGAACAATACACCGCCAACCCAAACACTGCGGCATCAGGCCACTTCGAGGCCCCTGCACCGAACAATACCCGCTCGCCTCAACTACCTCGGCAAAACCAACAGCGAAAACCCCGCTGATCTCGAAGAAGCCAACCGCCTGGCGCATATGCGCGGCGATCAAACGCTTCACCTCCGGCTACATCGACGGCGGCCAGCGGCAACCTCTGCGCTCGTCGGCGCGGCGGCGACCCCAACATCGCCAAAAACCGCGCCGAAGAAGGGCAACGGTATCAAACTGCGCGTCTCTCTCCCTCAAAAGCGTTTCGGCCTGTGGGTCGACTCCTTCATGATTCCGATGGCACACACAACGCCGCCAACGCCCACAAACACATCAACCACACACCCTCAACGAAGTGGCAGGCCAAAGCAGCAGCTTCGTCACCTGCCCGCCGCCCGAAGCCGCGCGCGCGCCTGATGGACGAAAATAGGCCAACGAGACCCTCCTGTCTTCCCCGACAAAAGAAACCTTACCTGCAGCTTCATCGTCCTGCCCAAATCCGCGCGAAACCGTCAAACCGCAAACACGGCTGTGGCAGGCGCTCAAAGCTGGACAGTGCTTTGAAGGCCGTCACGAAAAGCACCAAACCGCTTTTCAGACGGTCGCCCGCCATCGACCACGGAGAGCAGCCGCGACAGAGCAAGCTCAACGGAAAGAAAACCATCCCTGATTACCGGCGCCTCGCACAGGCTGTGACGCGCCGCCGTCTCAAACACTGCGCCGCTGAAGGCGCGCGCCGTCGTCCTCACCGCACGGCGGCAGAAACGCATGGAAAAGGTCTACGACGAAATCGTCGCCGCCGGCTCGCGGAACCCTGCGCCGTCTGCTTCGACCCGCTCACCGCCGAAGAAACGAATTCGCCCAACTGGCCGCCACCATCGCCGAAGAGCCTGGCGGCGGCAGGCTCGACGGCATCTCGTCCACAGTGCCAGCTGTTTTGCCGCACTCTCTCCTCTCAACTTCCAAACCGTCGCCGACTGGGTCCAAACAATACCGCACCATCAACACCGTCGCTGCATGGGGACCTCACCCAGTGCCTTTCACCCCCTGCTGAGTGCAGTAGTCGGAAGACGCCTGCATCGTCTTCGTCAGCGAAAAGCCACAGCGAAACGCCGCAAGCCCTACTGGAGACGGCTTCGGCGCATCGAAAAGCTGCCCTCAACTACCTCGCCCTCAGCATCGCCGACGAGTGGAGCCGCCTCAACCTGCGCGCCAACGTCCTGATTCGGCGCGGTCAACTCCCGCAGCGGAAAAACCCACCCGGCGAAGCCAAAGCGAGCGCCGCGACCTGCCGAAATCATGCCCGCCAGCCGTCTCGCTGGCTGGGCGGCGAGCCGCGGCCGCAGCGGCGAAACGGTTTTCCTGTAAAGCGGCAGCAGAAGAGAAAGAGCCGTCTGAGCCGAGCACAGCGTTTCAGACGCGCACTTTGGCGCCAATGAGGGCGTGTTGCGCGGCAACGCACGCAGTTTGAGGCTTTGCAAAACCGTGTGGGCGAAGAAAAGGCCGTCTGAAAAAGCGATGGTTAAGGCTTTTCTAGACGGCCTTTTCAGACGTCAGCCGCATCGCAAAACGCGTGCGTCGCTGAGGGCGGCACACCTACGCGCAAAACCGGCGGCCTTTGCCGAACTGGTAGGGTGTTGCGCATGCAACGCACTGCAGTTGCAGAGTCGGCGGGGAGGCGTGTGGGCAGAAGATGAGGCCGTCTGAAAACCGTTTGATTCCGGGTTTCAGACGGCCTTTGCGCGCGCAAACCGCTGCGGCGGTCAGTCTTGGTGTGCGCTCGGTCGATGCGTTTCAGCGCTGCCATCTCGACTTCGCCGCCGCTAAGCAGTGTCTGCACCATGCTGGCGGTTTCGGCGTCGAAGTTTGCGCGATCATCAGGGCTTCCGCTGGCGAACGGCGGGACCGTCGTAGAGTTCGGACAAGGTGAAAGGTGGTAGCAGCGCGCGCGCGGCGGTAGTCGCTCGTTCTTTTGCCCGCTCCTGCGATACGCCGAGGCTTTCGAGGGCGATGCGGCCGCCGCGGATGGCGGCGTCGAAGGTTTCGCGCACGATTAGTCGGCGCCGGCGTGGTGCAGGTTGTAGGCGTGCTGGCGGCCGTGGCGCGCGGGCGGTGATGGTGGTCGGTAGTGGCGGCGGACACTCGCACGACTTTCGGTCGATTGCTGGCGGTCTCGCCGATGGCAACGATGAGCGTCATGGCCTGCCCAGCCCGATGGAGTTGAAACGGCTCGCCGGTGGCATCGCCGTAGTAGGCCTTTGCTGCCGTAGCTGGTGGGACGCCTTCAACGGTTTTCGGCGTGATGGTCGATTTACGGTGGTATGGAGTCGCAGCTGGTGTGCATGCTTGCTGGATTATGTGACCGCAGCGGCCGTGGCCAAAGCAGGACGATGTTTTCTTCGTGCACTTCGTCGTTCGGACGGCTATCGTTTTCGCCGCTATTGCGCGGGCGATAACGTCGTAGAAGACAGAGGCAGCTGTGAACAGCATGGACGCGACGCGGTCGTGACCTGCGGCAAGCCTCTGCTTTGCTGCGGATGGAGGCGGCGCGCAGAAGCGAGATTCACCGGCACGCGAGGCTGTTGAACTGGTTTGCCTGCGGCGGAAGCGCAGGCGGAAGAGTTTGCCCAAGATAGCAGCACCGCGGCTTTTAAACCAGCAGCGGTGCCTGCGGTCAGCTTCAAAACCAGCGCAGTACGCGCCCGGAGCGGAGGGCCGAAGTTCATGCACCTGCGCCGACGGCGTGAGTGAAAAACAGGCCGCAGCAGCTCTTTGAAGGGTTCGATGATGGCTATTCGCATGGTGTCGTGCTACAGTAGAGTGCTGCTGGCGATGAGTGACGCCGGCGATGAATGGGCAAAGGCGGGCGAGCCGACCAGACATCAGGGTGGCGATGCCGGACGACGACGGCCAGGGTGAGCGTTTGTGTAAACATTTCGCAGGCGCGCTTCTTTGCTGATGAAGCGGAAGGGTGGCAGGCACGAGTGCACGCACGCCGATAACGATAACGGCGATGGCGGCTACGCTGACCAGCGCCGTTACCCAACCGAACTTGCAGCCATGCATCGGCCTGCATACTCGTCATGCTGCCGCCTAACCGCCGCCACACCAAGCAGGTGCGCAGCGGCAGCATGGGAGATCGGCGCGACGTCTTGGAAGAGAAGGCGACGCAAAACCGGCTTGCCCGCCCGGTGTCGAGGAGCAGGTTTTTCGTTGAAGGTTTGCAGGACGATGGCGGTGGACGATAAAGGCGAGTATGCAGCTGATGGCAATGCCTACCTGCCAACTCTGCCCGGAGCGCAACGGCGATGGCGGCTGCGGCCGCGTCAGCGCTGCAGGCCGCTTAAGCCGAGGCAGGGCTGTGGCGCAGCCGCCAAAGCATCTGCGGTGCGAGTTCCACCGACGAGCAAACAGCATCGGCGGCGACGCCGAACTCGGCAGCATTCGCTACGCTGGATTCGGCTTCTTTGCCGGCGAAGCCCATTACCGCCGATGAGGATGCCGGCCATCAGGTAGCCCTAAATACCGATCCCAGCCCCAGTTTTTGCAGAAAATCAATACCGCGCCGACGGCAATGACGCCATATGAGATGAAGGTGGCAGCAATATTTCAGTCATAGTGTGTGTATGTCTTCTGATCCGTGAGGCTGGGTGGCCTCCATCGGAGGAGTGCCGTCTGACCCAACTTTCGATGCCCGGAGGTCTGGCTGCTGGTACTGATGTCTTTACGCGCGGCCGGAGGAGAGTTGACCAGAATCACTTGGTCTTTGCCCATTTCGCGCGCGTTTGCCACCGCCCGCTGCCAAAGCCGCGCGTGGCTGGATCTGGAGTGCGAATGATGCCCTCAGAAGCGGCAAAGCAGTCAAAGGCGTCGCGCGCGGCATCGTCATTGGCGGCGGTGTGTCGACACGGCCGATGTCGGCGAGGTGGCTGTGTTCCGCCGATGCCGTGGTACTGCCGCGGATACCGAGGTGCGTGCCGAGTACCTGGCCGTGTTCGTCCCGTGCATCAGATAGCTGCGGAAATGCTGTGGCAACACGCCGACGGCGCTTTGTTGGTAATCGGCGCGGCGTGGCTCTGGTGTCCACGCCCGACCGCCCGCTTCCACGCCCACAAGGCGTACACGCCCTCGTCGCCGATATACGGGTAAAACGGGCCACGATGGCGCTGCAGGCTGCCGCCCATCGCAGGCCACGGCCACATCAGACTGGCGGCACGACGTTTCGAGCGGCATCTGCTCTTTCGGCGTCTGTTGCCGATTACGCGCGTACTGAAATCACGCACCATTTCTGGATGCGGCGCGGGGCCGGCAGCCGTGCCGATGATGTGAAACGTAGCCGTCTGATGCGGCAGACCCAGACATTTCATGCATCCGCTTCGTTCATCGCGTCTTTGAGCGTGCGGCTGCCGCTTTCCACGCCGATGACGTGCCTGGCACCAGCCTCGCCACGGAACACGTTGGGCATTTTGGCGCTGGACGTCGTCTGCGCCCATGTGAACACAGTCGCAGAAGTCATCATGCCGAAACAGCGCGGGCTACTGGTGGCCGAGGCCACGCCGTGCTGCCACTGCGCCGAGCTTTCCTGGCAGTCACGCGCTTTTGCCCATGCGCTGGCAGCAGCGCCCTGACCGACGGTGTTGTCCCGACTTTGTGTGCGCCAGTGTGGTTTCAAATCTTCGCGTTTCATCCAAATCCGCGCGCCGCCCAAATGCTTGGAAAGCCGCGCGGCATGGTATCGAGGGCTGACGGCCGGACGTAGTGTTTCAAATCGCGGCGGAACTGTGCCCAAAAGTCGTCGTTTTCGCCTTACCTGATGAGCTTTCGGGCCAATTCTTTCAAAGCAGGAATCAGGGGTTTCCGGACACGTACGGTCCGCCGTGTTCGCCGAAAAGCCCTGCTCGTCGGGCGCTTTGGTAGTTTTCGCAATTTCATACTCTTTATTCGTATTGAATTAACGTGGAATTGAATCTTACAGATGAAAGCAAGTAATTAATGGCCCAAGGCTGACTAAAAGCAACCTTTGTACTATTTTCAAAACCAAGCTGGTCAGTAACGCAGCGATGCTGCCGACGTATCGACAATGCGCGCGGAGGATTAAAGACTCGCAGCTCTGCTGTTTGTTGCGGGAGCGGTGTTTGAACAGGCTACCCAACTTTGGGCACATCACCCAACAACGGAACTTTGCTGACACCATCCAGGAATTTTCCTCTCTCATAAATACCACTAAAATCAGAGGTACCACCGTCTTCCACCATTGCTCTGGGTATTCAAGCGCCTGGTGTCGATACAGGGTTCAGAAGAGCCACAATTACGATTTACGGAATCTTTTGTTTACTTTAATATCCATATACACTTTGACCCATCCGTGGAGTAATATTAGGAGTTACAGTCGCTCTCAAAACAGCTCCTGAAAGGAGGTGGAGGTTGCACCACTGGAAGATGCTTCCTGATACAGGGATTTCCGTACCCGCTTCCAATTACAGCCTCTTTACGGTTTGCGTCAAAGCTTGGCGAAAGATAATACCTAGCCTGACTTTTGTGCCTGTTGTGCCGACACGCAATGCGAGCACCCGGTGCAAAGCGGAATGAACTAAGGCCAAACTTGAAGTAGCACTGCAAACTGTCGGAAGATTAATATTTGGATTTAATGTGTCCGTAGGATATCTATCATCAGTTGTTCCGTGGGTTTATGGCTAGGTCGTTTCTGGCTCTGGGCGATTTAGAAGCTAAAGTGACGGATTTTCAGAATTACCCAATCACTGCCGTGCAGCCTGTGGCTGGTTACCATTGGATCCTGCATAACCAAATCCTAACACCGGGTTCACGGAGAAACCATCTGATGCTTTGCACACAATCCTAGCTTCAGCCATAACTTGGCGTGCGGGAGGATGTGATGGTCTTTCCAAAATCTTTCTCAGTTCTGTAGAGACTGCAGGGTTGTCGGGTAATAATTAGCGTATTGGTAGAGGATCTGATTAAATGCGCCTTCCTTACTCTTTATAAAATGGTTCTCTCTACTCATGACGTTACTCGATTACCTTCTGGTCATCATCCAATTTCTGCGCAGAATTTTTGCTTGAACTCCTCCACATACCAAGGGCCTGCATTTCGTTGGAATGTGCGGAATACAACAGTAACCTCATTCCATCGATTTCGCGCTGCTGTTGAGTCAAACTTCTAACTTTATCTCAGCCGCCAAGACGATTCAGGATCTTGGCGCAACATTGATGATGATATTGCCGGTTCGACGGTTATCCAAGCCACGAGCCCAGCATTACCAAATCAAGAGGCCTGATCCCAAGGAACATCCTCAAAGTAAGGGTCATCTTGCAGTGACGCTGTCACTGGCAACAATATTCATCCCAGACCCTTTATGCCAAGATCTGCAAAGATGGCACGCACATCAACATCACTGGAAATCAAATGAAACGATTACCTTTAAAGGATGACTTTATTGGATTGCAAACCATTCACTTCAGCAGGAAGTGTTGGGAGAAATTTCTACCGAAATTCGCCCGATACTTTTCGGATACTGATTATATGACCAACCACCTTATGTTTAATCGTAACCTGAGTATTGGTGCCCGATTCTTTCGCGGTTACGGCATTACGAACAGGCGCTACCAAAATCGACTACATCCAGATTGCTGCGTTGGCGCTGAGTTCTGGTGTGATGAGCCACCTAGCGATCGTAATGCCGCTACTGTTTTGTTTAATGTCGATGCCCTGAAAAGCCGGAACAGAAATAATCAGCAATACCAGTCTGGGCGGATTTTCTGAAATCAGCAGTCGAAGCAGAGTTTACAACCTGTTGTTGGGAGGCTTTTGATATTTGCCTGCTCTCATTCATTGATCCGAGTCCAAACTTCATTACCTTTCACTTCAGTTGTATAACGCCCGTTTTTGTTTAAACCGACAACAACTTTAGTCTGACCGTCCGCCTGTTGAGCAGCCACCACCCGGTTTACTAAGGAATCTTCATATTCCAAAACAGGTTGCAAAACCAACACCTGTAGTAGGAAAATTATGACAAACTGGGTGAGCAAAGCGCTCCAGGGACGCAACAGGTAAAGCGCATCGCATCAAATTTAATTTTAATAATTTCTTTGATGACTCGCATAGGAAACATTGATGTTGGTTATATTTCCGCATATGCGCGCTGCATGACCAGTTTGAACTGACAATCCCAATATTGCAAATATACTATTGATGGTTTTAACTTTATTCGTATTACCACTACCTTAAAATTTAAATTTCTGTTTTGTCCAAGAACTACTTAGAAATTAACTCTGCAGGACGAAAAGGTCCAATTGCGTTTGCATCCCCAAACTAATTCGGTAATCAGGATTTGCATCATCCACGAGATGCGGATTGCTGCTTACCATAATTTTGGCCAATATACTACTTCTGGAACAACTGTATCAAACATGTCCTTTCAACTCTCTGCATAAAAGCAGAAGTAGTTTCCAGCTTTCTTAAGGAGCCTACATATTGTCATTACTGTCCAAATTAACGCCTCCAACACTTCCTTAGGTCGGTTTTAAATCAGCGCATTGACACCTTTTTGATTAGTACTCAACCGTTTACTATTAAATGCATCCAAAAACAGGTTGAATTGCCGAGATCAGTCAAAGCAAGACGCCAATCGGGATCTCCACTGGTTTCACCCTCTGCTTCTTTTTGGTAGCATCAACCCAAACTCTGAGATCTTCAGGTTCATCATGCACGTAGATACATACAAAAAGCGGATAGTAAAATGTTTTCTTCATCATCTATGACCTATTTTAGTTTATGGACGTGAGCGGACGCTGCGCTAGCTTGTTCTGCACAACTCTTCTGCAGGCCGTGCTTTATAAGTATTTGCAATAGCCTCTAATTTAATTTGCCCTGTTTTGTCTTCTTTGGACATATTCAGGCTGGCTCAGTAATTATTCGAGATAACCCACCAACATCTCAGTCAAATTTTGAAATTTGATCATATTGTCACTTATTAAAAGTTTATAGGGTAATCTTTGAATAGCGCCATCGTTTACAGGATCAAGTGGAGAAAGCGCACCAAGCTGCAAATTATTTGTTGAAGCCGCCTGATTCAATTCTTGAATCAAATTAGGTATTTCTTTATCCGTGGGCAATTGTTGCAATAACTGGTTAAAGACGTGTACGCAGCCAATTCCGATTTTAAATTCTCTAAATTTGCCGCTTTTATACTTTTTCCTGATACGATTGTTTTAATTCCTCTTCTTGCTTTAGCCGAATCCAGTTCAGCCAACTGATCTTGGAAAACCACAAAATATCCAATCACAAGTATCACTGCAACCAAAGCAGCAGCGATGCAAATCTTAAATACAAAATTCAACTCATGTAAATTTTGCAAATCGATTTTTTGGTTGTTCTTAGCCATTTCACTTCTCCGTAGCACTTGCACTATTTTGACTTACATCTGAGCAGTGAAGATGCTGCCTGTTCATTTCAGATTGTCTTACCGAATCGACCAATGACGCGGCAGACGGGTTCAAAACTGTTTTAATAACAAATTTCTGACCATTATCCGTCTTCTCAATTCCAAGAAGTTCTGGTTGATTGAATATCCCTGTTGTCGGCAATGCTCTCATAAACATAGCAATGCGGTTATCACTGGATGCTTTACCAGTAATATCATAAGAATCACCATCGCGAAGCTAGAAAGAACATAGGCTCCCCTAAGGAAGCAGTTGATTCAATGTATCTATAATGTAGGCACCTCAAATCTTTTTATTCTGGTCCTCAACCTTCTGTTTCTTAGCTAGAAATCTGCTCTCTCTGCCTCAAGACTCTATTTCTTTAATAGCTTCATCAGTTTTTGTATTTCCTGCTCCAAGAATGTGTTTCTAAGCTTCTTGCGAAGAAATAGCCTGATTTAGACCTACAAAAGCCAATCCTGCCAAACCAATCCCGATTAAGCCGGCAGTCATCATCATGACTTTAAACTTCTGCTTTTCCTTTTGTTAATTCTTCCCTGTGAGGAAGCAAATTAATTACAATTAAATCTGTCATAATTACAATCTTAATGCCGACAAATGCTATTGCCAATTCGAACCAACTTGCTGCATTTCAGAAGCATCTGCCTTCATCCCAATTAAACAGAAGTTTGTCAGATCGACACATTCAGCCGATGTATTTGTTTGAGATTGTTTCTGCCAAATTAGCCTGATGAAGCTGATCCCGGTAAGGAATATATTCCTTACATTGGCAAACTGTCACCCGACTGAGTGGTGTAGTAAAACTGCAAAAACACGTTGGACTTCCTGAGCAATTTGGGCATTGAAACGATCAGCCACCTGAATCTGATAATCAGCAAACTTATTTTCACTCTACGCATAACTTTTAGCTGCTCATCGCTCACCCTGATAAGTTGCTGCGGATTGGACGAAAAGCTGCTCACCACCCAAAGCGGATTCTTGCCGATACAGAATTTGACCGTTTTGCAACACCAAGGAAGACATTTCATCCTCTGAAATATGAACGACCATGACTTTGTCAGACAAAAACTCAGGATTTTGCCTATCCATCCAATAATTAAAAGCATTAGCCTGAGCCAGCACATCCACATCTAACGATTGCAAACTCAAACCAGCGCTATCAAGCACTTCCAGCCTAGGCTCCAGATCTTCTTTTCGCGCAGCAACCACTCAACACCTTCTTACCTGCCGAACCCGTTTCCCTCTTGAACAACCCGATAGTCATAATTAACTTCATCCAAGGGCATCTTCTGAGAGACCTCAAGCTCGACAAAATCTGCCAAATCCATATCGGCATCTTTTTCGTTTGTAGCGTTTCAGTTTCTATATTAGCCAGCGACTGCGGAATGGCGCCGATGATATTGCGGCTATGCCTCGCACGCGTATATGCGTATTGTAAGTACGCTGTCAAGTGATCGTAATCTGAACGATTGCACCCTTGATAATATTCTTCTGGCAACCGGACAATAGAGTAATTATCCAACTGCACTTGATTCAAATTACGCCCCGACAACTGAACGATTTTTACAGCATCTTGGGTAATATCAATCCCCACTGACGCACGTGAGAAAAACTAAGAGCTTTTACCTTTTTGTATTTTTGACTTTTGTTAAACGCACAACTCATTTCCCTGCCGATAAATATTGGTTACAATATCGGCTTCCGTAAAGCGGTTGATATACAGCATGGAGCGGCTTGTAAAATCACCGCCCTGTTTTGTAAACGTTAAGACCATTTTACTTTATTTAATGATCCGTTTGTGTTTATTACTTAGTCATGAGTTATGCCACCACCCTTTATCCGGTCTGTTCCATCGGGCTGGCTCTGCTTTTGCTTTCTGTCGGTCTGCTGGCCATCGCCGTTTTGACAACCTTCCATCCCAAACTTCCATATCAAATAGATGCCGTGCAAAACTACCAGCCGAGATCGCGCTTTGACGAACATCACTCTTCGGACGGCAAGCTGATCGGCTCGGCTGGTGAGGAACGGCGCGCCTTGCGAAATCAAAGACTTCAAGCGTTTGAAAAGCGCGCGCTATGTGCTGCGCGGAAGACAAACGCCTTCACGACCGCCAGGGCAGTAGACGTTATCGGCGTCGGCCCGCGCCGCCATTGGCAACCCTCGCTCTCGGCGGCGTACAGTCCGGCGCGCCAGCTCGATTACCCAGCAGTGTGGCAAGTGCTACCTACAACGAGTAACGCTGCATAAAGGAAATTCAGCGCAGCCCTTGCTGGTACTACAAATCGAACAATCTTAACCAGCAATACGTAACTTCC